>VSSQ01000075.1_pt1 | contig 146432 bp, 131 predicted proteins | sample 4763081 | NCBI WGS metagenome assembly VSSQ01 (sample SAMN12137344, study PRJNA551015) | bioreactor metagenome | isolation source: SDC9 anaerobic chlorinated ethene degrading culture | place: USA: Knoxville, Tennesee | collected 2015-01-01 | reverse complement strand
TGGATCCGCGAGCCCATGACATGGGTCGAGTTGACGTTGCCGTAGATGTCGGCCTCGATCAGCCCGTTCATCGCGATCACGCCGAGACGGCGGACGAGTTCGGGGTGGTTCGAGATCTCCTGCGGGCGCAGGATCAGCTTGGTGCGATAATGATCGGCGCGCGCGTTCAGGTCATGGGCGCGCTCGGGGCTGAGCGAGAAGGCGGTGGCCGAGGCCATGCGCAGCTTGCCCGCGTCGATCATGTCGAGCATGCCGTCCTGGATCACCTCGGTGAAGGCGGTCATCGGCTCGAAGGGGGCATTGATCAGGCCCGCCATCACCGCGTTCGGCACGTTGCCGACGCCCGATTGCAGCGGCAGGAGCGCCTTCGGCAGGCGGCCCTTCCTCACCTCATGGGCGAGGAACTCGAGGATGTGGTCGGCGATCGCCTGGGCCGAGCCGTCGGGCTTCGAGAAGGGGGCGTTGCGGTCGGCGGCATCGGTCTCGATGATCGCCACGACCTTCGAGTGGTCGACGTGGAAATGCGGCTCGCCGATGCGCTGATCGGGCGCGATCAGCGGGATCGGCACGCGATGCGGCGGCAGGCGGGTGCCGTAATAGATGTCGTGCATCCCCTCGAGCGATTCCGACTGCCAGCGGTTCACCTCGAGGATGATCTTGTCGGCGCGATCGAGCCAGGTCTTGTTGTTGCCGACCGAGGAGGAGGGGATCAGCTGGCCGCCGGGCGTGATGCCCGAGATCTCGACCACGGCGAAGTCGAGATCGCCGTAAAGCCCTTCCCAGACCATCGGCGCGACCTGGCTCAGGTGCATGTCGACGTAATCCATCTCGCCGCGGTTGATGCGCTCGCGCAGGATCGGGTCGGAGTTGTAGGGCAGGCGGAACTCGATGCCGTCGGCACGGGCCAGCGCACCGTCAAGCTCCGGGCCGGTCGAGGCGCCGGTGAGCACGCGCACGCGGAACGGGCGGCCCTGGGCATGTTCGGCCTCGGCGCGGGCCGCGAGCGCCACCGGCACCGCCTTCGGATAGCCCGAGCCGGTGAAGCCCGACATGCCGATCGTGGCGCCATGCGGGATCAGCGCGGCCGCATCCTCGGCGCTCATCACCCGAGCGGCAAGGCCGGCGTGGCGCAGTCGGGCGTTCGTCTTGCTGGTGGTCATCTGGCTCCTCCCAAACCCCTGAGGGCGCAGCAACGGTCGTACATATTCCGTCACGCGCATGAAACTATCCGAAAGCAGAATGCCGCGCATTTGTCGATGGCGTAACAGACATGCGTCCGGCGCATGGCTTTCGCAAGAATGTTAGGCACGGCCTGTCAGCCCGCGCCAAGCAGAACGGCAAGGTGATAGGTGACGAAAGACCCCACCCAGGCCAGCACGAACATGTAGCCGAAGGTGAGCCACATCCAGCGCGCGCCGCCCGCCTCGCGCCGGATCACGGCGAGGGTCGAGATGCATTGCGGCGCGAAGATGTACCACACCAGAAGCGAGAGCGCGGTGGCGAGGCTCCAGTTCGCGGCGAGGATCGCGCCAAGCGCCGAGGTGCTGTCGCCGCCCACGGCATAGACCGTGGCCAGACCCGAGACCGCGATCTCGCGCGCCGCCATGCCGGGCACCAGCGCCACGGCGATCTGCCAGTTGAAGCCGATCGGGGCGAGGATCGGTTCCAGCAGATGGCCGATCATCGCGGCGAAGGAATAGAGGATCGGTGGTTCGGTGGCGCCCGCCGGCGCGAAGGGGAAGGTGGCCAGCAGCCAGATCAGCACCGTCATCGCGAAGATCGTGGTGCCGGCGCGTTTCAGGAACGCCTTCGCCCGGGTGGCAAGCCCGATCGCCACCGACCGCGGCCGCGGCAGCTTGTAATCGGGCAGGTCGAGCATGAAGGGCGGCGAGGGCTCGCGCCGCCAGAACATGAACTTCGCCGCGGCCGAGACCGCCAGCGCCGAGACGATGCCCGCGGCGTAAAGGCCGAACATCACCAGCCCCTGCAGGCTGAGCACGCCGAGCACATGGCGCGCCGGGATGAAGGCCGAGATGATCAGCGTATAGACCGGGATCCGCGCCGAACAGGTCATCAGCGGCGCCACGAGAATCGTCGTCAGCCGGTCGCGGCGGTTGTCGATCACCCGCGCCGCCATGATCCCGGGCACGGCGCAGGCGAAGGAGGACAGCAGCGGGATGAAGGCGCGCCCGTGCAGCCCCGCGCCGCCCATGATCTTGTCCATGAGAAACGCCGCCCGCGCCATGTAGCCAAGGTCTTCGAGCAGCAGGATGAAGAGGAAGAGGATCAGGATCTGCGGCAGGAACACCAGCACGCCGCCCACACCCGCGATCACCGCATCGAGAAGGAAGCTTTGCACGATGCCCTTTGGCACATGCGCGGCGACGAAACCGCCCACGGCGCCAAAGCCCGCGTCGATCAGGTCCATCAGCGGTGCGGCCCAGGTGAAGACCGCCTGGAACATCACGAAGAGCAGCACCAGCAGGAAGACGAGGCCGAAGACCGGGTGCAGCAACACGCGGTCGATGCGGTTCGTCAGCGTGTCGGGCAGCTCGGGCTCGGTCACCGCGCGCGCGATCAGCCGGTCGGCGGCGCGGTGGCTCAGCCGCAGGTCAGCGGCATCGGGGGGGCTCCACAGGTTCGGGCCGGGCTCGGGCACGCCGCGGGCGAGGATCGCGTCCAGCTCGGCGCGCAGCGCATCAAGCCCGCCCTTGCGCACCGAATTCGCAGTGACAACGGGCACGCCCAGGGTTTCGGAAAGCGCGTTGGTGTCGATCTCGATGCCGCGGTGGCGGGCGATGTCGATCATGTTCATCACCAGCACCATCGGCAGGCCGGTGGCGGCAAGCTCCATTGCCAGCCGCAGCCCCGAGCGCGGCGCCGAGGCGTCGGCGACGACGACAAGCAGGTCGGGCACCCGCTCGCCGTGGTGGCGGCCAAGAACCACGTCGCGCGTCACCACCTCGTCGGGGCTGCGCGCGCGCAGGCTGTGGGTGCCGGGCAGGTCGACGACTTCGACCGCCGCACCCGAGGGCAGACGCGCCAGCCCCGCCTTGCGCTCGACGGTGACGCCCGAATAGTTGCCCACATGCTGGCGCGAGCCGGTCAGGGCGTTGAAAAGTGCGGTCTTGCCGCAGTTCGGCGGGCCGACGATCGCAAAGCGAAGGTCGTCCGGTCGCGCCGCGGCGGGCGCGGGAATGTCGCAGCAGTCCATCTGGTCCGGTTCAGGAAACGAGGATCGCCATCGCCTCGCGACGGCGCAGCGCCACAGTGGCGCCGTTCACCCGCACGGCGATCGGATCGCGGCCGAAGAGCCCCTCGTGCAGGATCGCGACACGCGCGCCCTCGACGAAGCCAAGCTCGATCAGCCGCCGTTCCATCTCCTCGGCGGGCAGGGTGTTCGAATGGGCGGCGGGCAGGATGCGGAAGACGTGGCCGGAAAAGCCCCTGTGCAGGGCGCCGAGCGGACGATGCGCGGCCTCGGGCCCCTGTCCCGGCAGGCTGGCGGCGTCGATCGGCTGCGGCGAGATCATCATCTCCGGTTCCCTCCGTTCTGGCCGGCGGGCTGTGCGGGGCCGCGGTCCGGGCCGGGCGACAGCGCGTCGATGCGTCCTTCATACTATTCCGAGTGAAGCAATCAAGAATATTCCCGCGCCTCGCGCGGGAATGTGATGCGGCGCGCTGCCGCAAGGTTCCGGGTGCCGGGTCTCGTCGGGGTCTTGCGCAGGGGGCGGGGGCCGCGCAGGATCGGCGCGGCAGCGGAGGAGGCCATGGACGCAGACCAGATCACGGCGGGGAAGCGACGGGCAGGGCGGCCGCGCAAGGCGCGCGCGCCGGTGCCGGCGACGCCTGCAGACGCGATCGACGCGGCCTATCTGGCACAGACCCCGGCCGCGCACCGCCGCGCCCATGCGCAGGTGCTGACCCCGCCCGAGCTTTCGGCGCTGATGGCCGCCTGGATCGCCGAGGCGTGCCCCGCAACACTGCTCGACCCGGCCTTCGGCACCGGCATCCTTGCCCGCGCCGTCGCCGCGCGCCGCCCCGGCATTGCCGTCACCGGCTGGGAGGTCGATCCCGAGATCGCCGCGGCGGGGCAGGCGGCCTGCGCGGCCGAAGGGCTGGTGCCTGATCTGCGCATCGGCGATTTCCTCGCCAGCCCGGCCGAGCCGGTCGAGGCGGTGATCGCCAATCCGCCCTGGCTGCGGCCGCTTGCGGGCAACGGGCTGCGCGCGCAGATCCGGGCGATGGCCTTGCGCACCGGGTTGCCGCTTCAGGGCGCGGTGAATGCCTATACGCTCTTCGTGATCGAGGCCTGCCTGCGCCTGCGCCCGGGCGGGCGCGGCGCCTTCCTGCTGCCAGCGGAATGGGCGAATGCGAATTCCGGCGCGGTGCTGAAGGAATTTCTGCTCTCCCGCGGGTTGCTGCGGCGGCTGGTCTCGGTGTGCAACCTGCGCCCGGTCTTTGCCGATGCGCTGACCACGGCGAGCCTTGTCCTCGTCGAGGCGCCGCGTGCGGGCGAGGCTCTGCCCGAGAGTATCGAGTGCCTGTTCGTCCCCGAGGGCGCGGCGTTGCCCGCGCCGTGCACCCCCGGCCGGCCGGTGCCGGTCGCGGCGCTGTGCGCGGCGCCGAAATGGGACGTGCTTCTGCGCGGCCTGCCCGAGGCGCCGCCGCCGGGCTATGTCCGCCTCGGCGCGCTGGCCGGCACACGGCGCGGGCTCGCGACCGGGGCGAACGGCTTCTTCCATCTGACCCGGGGCGCCGCGCTCGCGCAGGGCATCGCGCCGCACCGGTGGCTTCCTTGTGTGGCAAAGGCGGGCGATGCGCCGGGCCCGGTCTTCACCGCCGCCGGTCTTGATGCGCTCGAGGCGGCGGGCCGGCCCACGGTCTTTCTCGACCTGACGCCACCGCTCGCGCCCACCGAGGCGGCCTATGTCGCCACGGGCGCGGCCGAGGGGCTCGATGCGCGCTTCCTCACCCGCAACCGCACCCCCTGGCATGCGCCCGAACGGCTTTACGTCGCGCCGATCTGGGCCGCGACCTTTGCCCGCGACCGGCTGCGCTTCGTGCTGAACGAGGCCGGCGCGCTGCAGCTGACGGCGTTTCATGGCATCTTTCCGGATCGACGCGACCGCGCCTTCCTGCGCGCGCTGACCGCCTGCCTGAACGCCGCGCCGGTCGCCGATCTGGCCGAGGCGCAGCTGCGCCGCTATGGCGGCGGCCTGCGCAAGATCGAGCCGCGCGACCTGGCGGAGATCGCCGTGCCCGACCTGCGCCGGGGCACGCCCGCGCGGCTGGCCGCGCTTGGCCGGGCACTGACCGCATTGAACGAGGGCCGGCGGGGCGCACGGGCGCGCCTCGACCGGCTGGTGGAGGAGGTCGCGGCCGAGATCGCGACAAAACCGGAGGAGAGCACATGAAACTTCTGCGTTGGGGCGAGGCGGGGGCCGAGCGGCCGGGGATGCTGGCGCCCGACGGTACGATCCGCGACCTTGGCGGCGTGCTGACGGATCTTGCGGGGGCGGCGCTCGCCCCCGAGAGCCTTGCCCGGCTTGCCGCGCTTGATCCGGCGCGCCTGCCCGTGGTGGCCCCGGGCACCCGGCTCGGCCCGCCGGTCGCAGGCACCGGCAAGGTGATCGGCATCGGCCTCAACTATGCCGACCACGCCGAGGAGGCCGGCATGGCGGTGCCGCCCGAGCCGGTGATCTTCCTCAAGGCGCCCTCGGCAATCTCCGGCCCCGACGACCCGGTCGAGCTGCCGCGCGGCGCGGAAAAGCTCGACTGGGAGGTGGAGCTTGCCTTCGTCATCGGCACCCGCGCGAAATATGTCGAGGAGGCTGACGCGATGGCGCATGTTGCGGGCTACATGCTGGCCAATGACGTCAGCGAACGCGCCTTCCAGACCGAGCGTTCCGGGCAATGGACGAAAGGGAAAAGCCACGACACCTTCTTCCCCTGCGGCCCCTGGCTCGTCACCCGCGACGAGATCGCCGACCCGCAGGCGCTGGCACTGGGGGCCTCGGTCAATGGCTCGGTGATGCAGGCCGGCACCACGGCGACGATGGTCTATGGCGTGCGCTTCCTCGTGAGCTATCTCAGCCGCTTCATGACGCTCGAGCCCGGCGACATCGTCACCACCGGCACGCCGCCGGGCGTCGGCATGGGGATGAAGCCGCCACGCTTCCTGCGCCCGGGCGACGTGGTCGAGCTGACCGGCGAGGGGCTCGGCACGCAGCGCCAGCGCGTGGTGCCGGCATGAGCGGGGCCGCCTTCACCCGCCTTGCCGCGGGCAATGCAGCGCGCCGCACGGGGTTCGGCTACACCGAACGCCGCGCCGCGCTGCTGGCCCTGGCGGGCGCCATCCGCGCGCATGAGGCCGAGATCATGGCGGCGCTCGCCACTGATCTTGGCAAGCCCGAGACCGAGACCCGGCTCACCGAGATCGTGCCGGTGCTGGCCGAGATCCGGCACACCCTCGCCCATCTGCGGCGCTGGATGAAGGTGCGCCGCGTCCTGCCGACGCTTGCCATGCTCGGCACCCGCGCCCGACTGCGGCCCGAGCCGAAGGGCACGGTGCTGGTCATCGCGCCCTGGAACTATCCGTTCTCGCTCGCCCTCGGCCCGCTCGTCTCGGCGCTCGCCGCGGGCAATGCGGCCATGGTGAAACCTTCGGAACTGGCGCCTGCGACCTCGGCGCTGATCGTGCGCCTGGTCGCCGCTGCGCTGCCCGAGGATCTGGTCGCGGTGGTCGAGGGCGGGCTCGAGACCTCGACCGAGATTCTGGCGCTGCCCTTCGACCACATCTTCTTCACCGGCTCGCCCGGTGTCGGACGGGTGGTGATGGCGGCGGCGGCGAAGACCCTCGCCTCGGTCACGCTGGAACTCGGCGGCAAGTCACCGGTGATCCTCGGTCCCGGGGCGGATCTGAAGCGCGCCGCGCGGATGGTCGCCTGGGGCAAGTTCGCCAATGCCGGCCAGACCTGCATCGCGCCCGACCACGTCTTCGTGCCGCGCGCTCAGGAGGCCGCATTCCTGACTGCCCTGCGCGCCGAGATCGCGCGCATGTATGGCGCCGACCCGCGCACCTCGAAAAGCTTCGCACGGATCGTGAACGCGCGCCATTTCGCCCGTCTGAAGGCGATGATCGACGAGGCGCGGGCGGGCGGGGCGGAGCTTGCCGCGGGCGGCGAGGCGGATGCCGCCGCGCGCTACCTTGCCCCCACCGTGCTCACCCGCACCGAGGCGACGATGGCGGTGTCGCGCGAGGAGATCTTCGGCCCGGTGCTGCCGGTGATCGCCTATGATGATCTCGACGCGGTGCTGGCGCAGATCGAGGCGGGGGAGAAACCGCTCGCGCTTTACCTCTTCGAGCACGACCGCGCGGTGATCGAGCAGATCAGCGCCACCACCACCTCGGGCGCGCTCGGGGTCAACATCACGCTCGCGCATTACCTGCACCTGAACCTGCCCTTCGGCGGCATCGGCAATTCCGGGCTCGGCGCGGCGCACGGGATCTGGGGCTTTCGCGCCTTCAGCCATGAAAAGCCGGTGCTCGAGGACCGCTTCTCCTCGCTTGGCCTCTTGATGCCGCCCTATACCAGCGCAAAGGCGCGGCTTGCAAAACTGGTGCAGCGGCTCGTGGGGTGAGCCGGGCAGGGGGCGCTGCCCCCTCTTGGCTGCGCCAATTCCCCCCCGAGGTATTTCGGGCAAGGAGAAAGCAGGGCAACTTCCCGCTTCCAATTGCCCTAAATATCCCGGGGGTGAGGGCGAAGCCCGAGGGGGCAGTGCCCCCTTCTGCCGCCCGCCCCCTTGCCCGCGCGGCGGATTTGCCGCAAACCGGGCCGGTCGCAGGGAGGGAACGGACATGAGCGAGGCAACGGAGGGCCGGGCGCGGCTCGGGCTCGAGGGGATCGCGGCGCTGGCGCTGCCGCCGCTGTTCTGGGCGGGCAATTTCATCGTCGCGCGGGCGGCGCGTGGCGAGGTGCCGCCGATGGCGCTCTCCTGCGTTCGCTGGGGGATTGCGCTTTTGTGCATGCTGCCCTTCGCCTGGCCCTATCTCAAGCGCGACGCGGCCTGGTATCGGGAAAACTGGAAGCTCGTGGCGCTGATCGGCATTCCGGGCGTCACCGGCTTCAACACCCTCGTCTATGTCGGGCTGCAATACACCACCGCCACCAACGGTATGTTGCTGAACTCGACGATCCCGGTGCTGATCCTGGTGCTCGGCGCGCTGTTCTGGGGGCGCAAGATGCGCGCGGTGCAGGCGCTTGGCCTGCTCGTCTCCACCTTTGGCGTGGCCGTCATCATCTTGCATGGCGAGTGGCAGCGGCTGGTCACCCTGCAATTCTCGCGCGGCGATCTGATCATCTTCGTCGCGATGATCTGCTGGGCGCTCTACACCCTTGGCCTGACGCGGGTGCCGGCCTCGGTCAACCGGCTCGGGCTGCTCGCGGTGCACAGCGCGATGACGCTGGTGCTGCTTGCCCCCTTCCTCGCGCTCGAGATCGCCTCGGGCCGGGTGCCGAGCTTTTCCGGCGCCGGCATCGCGGCGATGCTTTATGTGGGCGTCGTGCCCTCGGTACTGGCGACGCTGCTTTACATGCGCGCGGTGTCGATCGCCGGGCCGGCGCGGGCGGGGCAGTTCATCCATCTGCTGCCGGTCTATGGCGCGGTGCTCTCGACGCTGTTCCTGGGCGAGGAGCTGCACCTGTACCATGCCGTCGGTTTCGGCGCGATCCTGGCGGGCATCGTCATCGCCGGGCGGGGCGGGCGCTGACGCCTGCCGGTACCGGGCTGACGCGGGGGCAGGGCAGACGCCCCCTTTCCGGGCCGCGCCGCAGGCCTAGATAGGCCGCGGAAGGAGCCCGCCATGATCCCCTATTCGATCCTCGATCTCTCGCCCATTCCCGCCGGCGCCACCCCGGCCGAGGCGCTCGCGAACAGCGTTTCGCTGGCCCGCCATGCCGAGGCGCTTGGCTATCACCGCTACTGGCTCGCCGAGCACCACAACTCGACCGGCATTGCCTCGGCGGCAACCGCGGTGGTGATCGGCCATGTCGCGGGCCAGACCCACAGCATCCGCGTCGGCGCGGGCGGGATCATGCTGCCGAACCATTCGCCGCTGCAGGTGGCCGAGGCCTTCGGCACCCTTGCCACGCTCTATCCCGGCCGTATCGACCTTGGCGTCGGGCGCGCACCGGGCACCGATCAGCGCACCGCGCAGGCGCTGCGGCGGGGGATGAGCGGTGCCGACCGCTTCCCCGAGGATGTGGTCGAGCTGATCGGATATCTCGGCGAGGCCGACCCGGAGGCGCCGGTGCGCGCGGTGCCGGGGCAGGGCACGCATGTGCCGGTGTGGATGCTGGGCTCGTCGCTCTTCGGCGCGCAGCTTGCGGCCTATCTCGGCCTGCCCTACGCCTTCGCCAGCCATTTCGCCCCCGACATGCTGGGCGAGGCGCTCGAGGCCTATCGGGCGCGCTTCCGTCCGGGCCTCACCGCGGCGCCGCGCTTCATGCTGGCGGTCAACCTCTTTGCCGCCGAGACCGATGCCGAGGCGCATCTGCTGCGCTCCTCGATGCTGCAAAGCTTCATCAACCTGCGCCGCGGCGCCGCGGGCCCGTTGCCGCCGCCCTGTGCCGATCTGACGACGGTCGCCACCCGCGCCGAGATCGCCATGGCCGAGCGGGCGCTGCACGTCGCGGCCGTCGGCAGCCCGGCCACGGTCGAGGCGCAGCTGCGCAGCTGGATCGACACCTATCGCCCCGACGAGGTGATCCTCACCGGCCATATCTTCGACCATCACGCGCGACTGCGCAGCTTCGAGATCGGTGCCGGGGTGATGGCGCGGATCGGCTAGGCCGGCCAGACCGAGGCAAGGGTGAGGCCGGCCAGCCCGAGCAGGGCGATCCCGCGCTGCCAGCCCGGCACCGGCAGCCGGGCGAGCGTGCCGGGCAGCCACATCACCACGCAGGCTGCTCCGTAGAGCAGCGCGAGCTGCAGCCCGAAGGCGCTGAGCGCGCGCCTGGTCTCGCCGCCGCCGATCAGGTCCTGCACGGCGAGAAATGCGAAGGCGCCGGCGACGATGCCGGCGAGGAAGGCAATGCCTTCGCCGATGATGTCGGTGATCGTCGCGACCGCCGGCCGGCTTGGCAATCCGAGGGCGAGCAGGCACCAGACCCCGAGCATCGCCCCCATCTGCCGGAGCCCGAGCAGCGCCTGCGGCAGATGCGCCCAGGTCTCGGCCGAAAGCGGCCGGCCCTCACCGGCGACGAAGTGCAGGATCTGGGTGCCGAGCAGCGTGACGAGGAAGGCGAGGGCGCCCGCGAGCAGCAGCAGCGCCGCCTGGATGATGAGCTCTCCGAACGTCCCGAGCGTGGTGAAAAAGCGCGACATGAAAGCCCCCCCGGTCTCTCTTTCTGTCATAGCCCGCCCGGGCCCCGCCCGTAAACCCGCCCGGTTGCGGCAAACAGCGCTTGCATCGCGCGCCCCATGGCCTATAAGGCGCGGACTTCCGCATTCATGTGAACCGGCGGAGCCTCTCGTGGTGGGCCGCGGAAGTCATTGGCCCTCCTATGAAGCCGCCCGAGAAACAGGAGCACACATGCCGCTTTACGAGCATGTCCTCATTGCGCGTCAGGACCTGTCCAACGCGCAGGCCGAAGGTCTCGTCGAACACTTCTCGACCGTTCTCGCCGACAATGGCGGGCAGGTCGTTGCCTCGGAATACTGGGGTGTGAAGACGATGGCCTACAAGATCAACAAGAACCGCAAGGGCCATTACGCCTATCTGCGCACCGACGCCCCCTCGGCCGCGGTGCAGGAGATGGAACGTCTCGCCCGTCTGCATGACGACGTCATGCGCGTTCTGACCGTCAAGGTCGATGCGCACGAAGACGGCCCGTCGGTGCAGATGCAGAAACGCGAAGAGCGCGACGACCGTCGCGAGCGTCGCGAACGCCGTTGATCGAAAGGACCTGACCCATGGCCAACAAACCGTTTTTCCGTCGCCGCAAGGTCTGCCCATTCTCCGGCGAGAACGCGCCGAAGATCGACTACAAGGACGTCCGTCTGCTGCAGCGCTACATCTCCGAGCGCGGCAAGATCGTGCCGGCCCGCATCACCGCCGTCTCGGCCAAGAAGCAGCGTGAACTCGCCCGTGCCATCAAGCGCGCGCGTTTCCTCGCCCTGCTCCCCTACGCCGTGAAGTAAGGAGCGAGACCCATGCAAGTCATCCTGCTGGAACGTGTGGCCAAGCTCGGCCAGATGGGCGAGGTCGTGAACGTCAAGGACGGTTACGCCCGCAACTTCCTGCTGCCGCAGGGCAAGGCGCTGCGCGCGTCGGACTCGAACATCAAGTCGTTCGAGGACCGCAAGGCGCAGCTCGAGGCCCGCAACCTCGAGACCAAGAAGGAAGCCCAGGCTCTCGCCGAGAAGCTTGACGGCCAGACCTTCGTGGTCATCCGCTCGGCCTCGGATTCGGGCGCGCTCTACGGCTCGGTCACCCCGCGTGACGCCGCCGACGCCGCGACCGCCGGTGGCTTCTCGCTCGACCGCAAGCAGGTCGCGCTGAAGGCCCCGATCAAGGACCTCGGCCTGCACGAAGTGCATGTCGTGCTGCATCCGGAAGTCGACGTCACGATCGTGATGAACGTCGCCCGTTCGGCGGAAGAAGCCGAGCTGCAGGCGTCGGGCAAGTCGATCCAGGAACTCGCGGCCGAGGCGGAAGCCGAAGCCGAGTTCGAGATCGCCGAGCTCTTCGACGAAGTCGGCGCCGCCGCTGGCGACGAGGAATAATCGGGCCCATCTGCCCGGTGACCGGAAACCGCGCCCCTCGGGGCGCGGTTTTTTCTTGCCGGCTTGCCTGCCGCGTCGCGGCATCCTAGGAGGAAGGCGAAACGGACAAGGGGATGGGCCGGATGGAGCGCTATCTGCAGCAGATCGAGCCGGCGCTTGCCGCGGCACGGGACTGGATCGTTACCCCCGCTGCCTGGGGGCAGATCGTGGCGCTGGCGCTCGCGGTGCTGCTCGGCTGGGGCGCGGCGGCACTTGTGCGGCCGGTGCTCTTGCGCCTGCTGAGCCCGGCGGCGGGCGCGACCGGCACGCTGTCGCTGCTGCGCCGGCAGCTGCGCCGCCTGCTGCCGCTGCTCGGCCCGCTCTTTGCCGCGGCGCTTGCGGCCTTCGGCGAGGAAGCCCTGCGCGCCCTTTTCGGCACCGCCGGCATCGCCGCTTTCGGCAAGCGGGTGTTCCTGTTCCTCGCCGTGCGCGCCTTCGTGCGCGATGTCCTGCGCGAGCCCTTCCTGCGGGCCTACGGCCGTTTCGTCGTGCTGCCGATCGTCGCGGTCTATGCCGTCGGGCTGATGCCAACCGTTGCCGCGGCGCTCTCGACGATGCGGATGCCGCTCGGCAACCTGTCCTTCGACCTGCTCTGGGCGATGAAATTCGCGCTGTTCGGCGGGCTGATCTTCTGGGCGGGGCGCTGGTCGAACGAACGCTCGACCGCCTATCTCGCGGGCCAGGAGGAGCTGCGCCCGGCCACCCGCCAGCTCGCGATCAAGACCGCCGAGGTGGCAATCTTCGGTCTTGCCTTCCTCGTGCTGATGAACGTGATGGGGGTGAACCTGACCTCGCTCGCGGTGATCGGCGGTGCGATCGGCGTCGGCATCGGCCTTGGCCTGCAACAGATCGCCTCGAACTTCATCTCCGGCATCATCCTGCTGATCGAGGGGCAGGCGACGGTCGGCGACTATGTCGAGCTTGACGGTGGCGAGGCCGGCACGATCGTCAAGATGACGCTGCGCTCGATCATCCTCGAGACCTTCGACGGCAAGTGGATCGTGGTGCCGAACGAGCATTTCATCACCACCCGCGTGGTGAACTATTCCGATCAGGGCTCGGCGAACCGGCTCGAGGCGGCCTTCTCGGTCAGCTACGACACCGACATCAACCGCGTGCCCGCAATCATCGAGGCGGCGGTGGCAAAGCATCCGAAGGTGCTCGGCCATCCCGAGGCCCCCGATTGCGAGCTGCGCGGCTTTGGCGACAGCGGCATCGACTTCGCGGTCGAGTTCTGGGTCTCGGGGCTCGATGACGGTCCGAACAAATATGTCTCGGACGTGCTGTTCCTGATCTGGAACGCGCTGAAGGAGGCGGGGATCGAGATCCCCTATCCGCATCGCGTGGTCGAGCTGCGCGGCCCCGAGGGCGGCGTGCGCCTTTGAGGCGAGCAACAAAGCGGGAGATGATGGGGCCGGCTGCGCGTCGACGTCCCCCGCTGGTCTGTGGCTGCGGGCAGCCGTCTCTCGCCCGCATCCGGGCCTACAATCCCGAGGCGAAGCTGATCTTCCTGTGGCGCGGCCCGTTCCGGTGCGCGCAGTCGCATCGGGCAATGCAGATCGCGCCGGGGCAGAGACGCTGAGCTTCTCCAGGGCGCTCCGCGCCGATTTCGGCTTCGTCTTCGGCGCAAACCGGCTTGCGGGCAGGATGGCGGAATTCGCGGCGCCGGTCATTCCGGAAAGAACCGGAACTTCTGAAAAACATAAAACGGCCGTGGTCACCTCCGGGCGGACGCATTGGCACCGCCCGTTGCGGCAAAGCAAAAGGGCCGCCCGAGGGGCGGCCCTTCCGAATGCGGTCGAGCGGGTCGATCAGACCTCGTCGAGAGCCTCGATGGCCTTCTGCAGGTCTTCCTTCGAGACTTCCTTCTCGGCGACCTTGGCGGAGTTGACGATGTACTCGACAACCTTGTCCTCGAAGATCGGGGCGCGGAGCTGCTGCTGCATCTGCGGGTTCTGCTGCACGAACTCGAAGAAGGCGCGTTCCTGGCCCGGATACTGGCGGGCCTGGTTCAGCACGGCCTGGGTGAACTCGGCGTCGGTCACTTCGATTTCCTGCTTGCGGCCGAGTTCGGCGAGCAGCAGGCCAAGGCGCACACGGCGCTCGGCAAGCTTGTTGTGCTCGTCGGTCGGTTCCATCGCGCCGTGGTCGTGGCTGTGATCGTCCGGGTGCTCTTCGTGGTAGAGCTGGTGGGCGATCTGATGCGCCTCGGCCTCGACCAGCGACGGCGGCAGGTCGAACTTGACCTTCTCGTCAAGCACGTCGAGCAGGCCACGCTTCAGGATCGCGCGGGCCGCGCCCTGGTATTCGGCTTCCAGACGCTCGGCGATCTGCTTCTTCAGACCTTCGAGGTCCTCGGCGCCGAACTTCTTCGCCAGTTCGTCGTCGATCTCGGCCGCCTTCGGCGCCTTCACCTCGTGCACGTGGCACTTGAAGGTGGCTTCCTGGCCGGCCAGATGCGCCGCACCGTATTCCGCCGGGAAGGTGACCTTCACCTCGACATCGTCACCGGCCTTGGCGCCGACGAGCTGATCCTCGAAGCCCGGGATGAACGAGTTCGAGCCGAGCACGAGCGGGTATTTCTCGCCCTTGCCGCCTTCGAAGGGTTCGTCGCCGAGGAAGCCCTCGAAGTCGATGATGACCTGGTCGCCCTCTTTCGCCTTCGAGCCCTTGCGACGGTCCTCGAAGTTCTGCGCGGTCTTGGCGAGGTTCTCGAGCGCCTCGGTCACCGCGGCCTCCTCGGCCTTCACCACCAGACGCTCGAGCTGGACGTCGGTCAGGTCGACTTCCGGGATCTCCGGCAGCGCTTCGTAGGAAATGTTGACGACCACGTCGTCGCCTTCCTTCCAGGTCTCGCCGCCGTCCATCTCGACCTTCGGCTGCATCGCCGGGCGCTCGCCGGACTTCTCGAAATGCTCTTTCATCGCGCCGTCGACGGCGTCCTGCATCGCATCGCCGAGCACGCGCGCGCCGAACTGCTTGCGCAGCATCGCCATCGGCACCTTGCCCTTGCGGAAGCCCTTCATCTCGATCTCGGGCTGCGCTTCGATCAGCTTCTCGGTGACAGTCTTGTCAAGCTCGGCGGCAGTGATGGTGATCTGGTAGCCGCGCTTGAGGCCGTCGTTGAGGGTCTCGGTGACCTGCATGGGTTTTCCTCTGTCTCAAAGGCGCGCCCGGTGGCGCGCACAATTCCGAATTTCAGCCGCTCTTCTATTGGGCGCGCGTCTTGGTGGCAAGGCGAAAAGGCGGGGGCCGGACGGCATCGGCGGCGACGCGCGGGCAGGGGCGGGACGCCACGCCCCCTTGCCGCTCCCGCCGCCCGCGCCTAGTGTCGGGGCCGAGACGACGGAGACCCCCATGAGCCCGAAACGCAGCATCTTCGAAGAGGTCGGCGCCGAAAAGCCCACCGCCCCCGCCGCGCCGAAAGGCGGGCTGATCGACGCCCGCCCGAAAGGCGCGCGCGCCGCGATCCGGGTCTGGCTGTTCGCGCTTTTCGCGCTGGTCGCGACGATGATCGCGCTTGGCGGCGCGACCCGGCTCAGCGACGCCGGCCTCTCGATCACCGAATGGAAGCCGGTCACCGGCATCGTGCCGCCGCTGAATGACGCCGACTGGCAGGCCGAGTTCGGCAAGTATCAGGCGACGCCGCAATTCGCGCTGGCGAATGCGACGATGGATCTGGCCGGGTTCAAGGCGATCTACTGGTGGGAATGGGCGCATCGCGCGCTTGGCCGGATGATCGGTCTGGTCTGGGCGGCGGGCTTCGCGGGCTTTGCGCTGACGCGGCGGATCCCGAAGGGCTGGGGGCTGCGGCTGTTCGGTCTGGGTGTGCTCGGCGGGCTGCAGGGCGCGATCGGCTGGTGGATGGTGTCCTCGGGCCTGGGCGACGGCATGACCTCGGTCGCCTCCTATCGTCTTGCCGTGCACCTTGGCATCGGCTTCACCATCCTCGGTCTCATCGCCTGGTATGCGCTGCTTCTGGGCCGCAGCGAGGCCGAGCTGCTGCAGGCCCGCCGTCTGGCCGAGCCGCGGCTCTTCGGCATGGCGACGGGGGTGCTGCATCTGACCTTCGTGCAGGTGCTGCTTGGCGCGCTGGTCGCCGGCATCGACGCCGGGCGCGGCTTCACCGACTGGCCGCTGATGGGCGGGCAGTTCCTGCCGCCTGATCCCTTCTCGCTCACGCCGCTGTGGCGCAATTTCTTCGAAGACCCGGGGCTGGTGCAGTTCGACCACCGGATGATCGGCTATCTCGTGCTGATCTTCGGCGCGGTCACCGCGCTGCGCGGCCGCCGCTCGGCCCATGGCGCAACCCGCACCGCCTTCGCCTGGATGGGCGCCTGGCTGCTGGTGCAGGTGGCGCTTGGCATCGTCACGCTGATCCACGCCGCGCCGATGGCGCTTGGCCTTGCGCATCAGCTGGGCGCGGTGGTGGCCTTCGTTCTCATCCTGCGGGCGCGCTTCCTGGCGCGATACCCGCAGGTGCAATCCATCAGGGGGGGAGCAAGATGACAGCATTTCAAGAGCTTGTCGCGTTTCAGCGCGAGACAGAGGCGCTCGCCAGCATTGCCGAACGGCTGGGCTGGGACCAGGAGACGGTGATGCCGCGCGGCGCCGCCGAGCAGCGCGCCGAGGAGACCGCCGCGCTCGAATCCGTGCTGCACGCCCGCCGCACCGATCCGCGGATCGAGGACTGGCTCGCCCGCGCCGAGGCCGAGAGCCCGTTCGAGGCGCGTTTCCTTGACCTCGCCGGGCGCAGCTACAACCGCAACACCCGGGTGCCGGCGCGGCTGGCGACGGAACTCGCGCGCCTCACTTCGCTGTCGCAGGGGATCTGGGCCGAGGCCCGTGCCGAGGAAAACCCCGCCGCCTTCGTGCCGGTGCTGAAGCAGGTGCTGGCGCTGAAGCGCGAGGAAGCCGAATGCCTTGCCGACGGCGATCTCTACGATGCGCTGCTTGACGATTACGAGCCCGGCGCCACGCATCGCGCGCTTGGCGCGATGTTCGACCGGATGCGGCCGCGGCTTGTGGCGCTGCGCGAGCGCGTGCTCGGCGCCGAATTCCGCCCACCGGTGCTCGATCAGGTCTTCCCCGAGGCGGCGCAGCTGCGCCTGGCCCGGATCTGCGCCTCGGCCTTCGGCTATGACTGGAGCTGCGGCCGGCTCGACATCGCGGTGCATCCGTTCTCCTCGGGCTCGGGGCGCGACGTGCGCATCACCACGCGCGTGGTGGAAAGCGATCCGTTCAACTGCCTCTATTCGACGATCCACGAGACAGGCCACGCCTGCTACGAGCTCGGCATCGACGAGGAATACGCCTTCACCCCGATGGGGCACGGCGTGTCGATGGGCGTGCACGAAAGCCAGAGCCGGATCTTCGAGAACCAGATCGGCCGCTCGGCCGCCTTCACCGGCTGGCTCTATCAGCGCATGACCGAGGCCTTCGGCGATTTCGGCATCCATACGCCCGAGGCCTTCCACGCCTGCGTGAACCGGGTCACCCCGGGCTTCATCCGCACCGAGGCGGACGAGCTGCATTACAACCTGCACATCATGATGCGCTTCGATCTCGAGCGCGACCTGATCGCCGGGCGGCTCGCCGTCGACGACCTCGAGGAGGCTTGGAACGCCCGCTTCGCGCAGGATTTCGGCGTCACCGTGCCCATGCCCTCGCAGGGGTTCCTGCAGGACGTGCATTGGGCGGTCGGGCTCTTCGGCTATTTCCCGACCTATGCGCTTGGCAACGTCTATGCGGGCTGCCTGCACGAGACGCTGCGCGCCGCACTTCCCGATCTCGACGCCTCGCTGGCCGGCGGCTCGGCGCGGCCCGCGACCGAGTGGCTGCGCGAGAGCCTGCACCGCCACGGCGGGTTGCGCCCGCCCGTCGAGACGATCGAGGCGGCCTGCGGCTTCGCCCCGACCGAAGATCCGCTGCTGGACTATCTCGAGGCGAAATTCGGCGCGATCTACGGGGTGTGAGCGCGGAAGGGGGGGGGCTGTCTGCCCCCCTCTTGCCCGTGCCGGGCAATTCACCCCCCGAGGATATTTTTGGCAATTGGAAGACCAGGGCGGCGCCAGCACCCGGCCGCCTTGCCTCGTCTGGCCGCTTCCAATTGCCCCAAATATCCCGGGGGTGAGGCCCGTCAGGGCCGAGGGGGCAGCGCCCCCTCGCGCGGGCTCAGCCGCAGCCGGATGCCGTCCTTGCCGCGCACCGTCAGATGCGCGACCGGCACCGGCACCGCGCCCGCCACCACCTCGAAACGGAAGGCGCGGGTGAGCAACGACAGCAGCAGCGGCCCCTCGGCCATGGCAAAGCCGGCGCCCGGGCAGACCCGCGGGCCGGTCGAGAACGGGATATAGGCGCAGCGCTGCGCCTCCTTGCCGTTTTCGCTCTCCCAGCGGGCAGGATCGAAGCCGTCCGGGTTGTCCCAGATCCGCTCGTGCCGGTGCAGGTGCCAGGGGCTGATCACCACCTGCGCGCCCTTCGGCACCGCGCGCTCGCGGAAGGTCTCGGGGCAGCGCGCCTCGCGCACGAACATCGGCACCGGCGGGTAGAGCCGCAGCGCCTCGCGAAACACCGCGCGGCTGAACTTCAGCCGGTTCAGGATCGAGAAAGACGGCGTTTCGGCACCGAGGACGGCCTCCGCCTCGGCCGCGATGCGGTCCTGCCAGTCGGGGGCCTGGGCGAGCAGATAGAGCGACCAGGCGAGCGCCGAGGCCGAGGTCTCGTGCCCGGCGAGGAAGAAGATCGCCACCTGATCGACCATCTCGGATGTTCCAAAGCACGCGCCGGTCACCGGGTCGGGGGTGGTCATGATCTTCGTCGCCAGATCGTCAGGCGCGGTGCCCGCCGCGATCTCGGCCGCGCGGGTGGCGGTGAGGCGCTCGATCAGCGCGCGGATTCGGGCGGCGGTGCGTTTCGTCGCGCGCGAATGAAAGCGCGGGAACCAGCGCGGCAGCGGCAGCAGCGCGCCGAGATTGACCACCGGCGAGGCGTTCTGATGGGTGCGGAACTCGTGGAAGACGGCCGAGGCGGTGGCATCCTCGATCGGGATCGAGAACAGGGTGCGGAAGATCACGTCAGCTGCGGCATGCGAGGTTTCCGCCTCGATCTCAATAGGTTCCGGGCTGATCTTCGCGCGCAGGCGGGCGACGCAGGCCTGGCCCGCCTCCCACATCGCGGGGAAGGTGTCGCGCAGCCGGCCGCCCTCGAAGGCCGGGTCGATGATCCGGCGCTGGCGCAGCCAGGTCTCGCCATTGGTCAGGAACACGCTGTCGCGCAGCAGTGGCGCCAGCCCCTCGCGCACCCGGTCGGATTTCGGGAAATCCATCGGTCGTTCCTTCAGCACGCGGGCGACAAGCGCGGGGTCGTTGCACAGGAAGGAGCGGAAGAACGGGGTGCGGAACTCGGCCATCCAGGCGCGGTAGAGGCGCGCGGGCTGCGCCGAGAGGATATCGGCGCGAAACAGGCGGAAATAGCGCCACAGCGACACCCTGTCTGGGCGCGGCTCGGGTTTCGGGGGCAGCGGTGCGGTCATGCGATGGTGGTATAGCGGTTTGCGGCGCGCTCAATGCGGCTTTTTGACGGGGGGCGGTCGCGGAAGCGCTCGGCCAGCGTCTGCGGGCCGGCGGTGATGCGGAAGTAATCGTACTCGCCCGGCCGGTCGAAGGCGCACAGATACTGGAAATGCAGCCGGAAGAAGCGCCAGCGCAGCGCCTTCCAGCGCTCGGGGCTGAGGGTCTGGGTGAAGGCCGCCGAGAGGATCAGCGGCTGGACCTGATCGGGCGGTGCGACGCCCGTCACCTTGACCGGATCGCACAGCGCAAAGGCGCAGCCGTCGCCCGGGGCAGTGACATCGACCCAGATCAGCTCGTGGCGCGATCCCAGAAAGGCGAGATCGGCGCGCAGCCGCGTGGCGCGGGGCAGGAAGCTGACCATCGGCACGACCTGGCCGAGCGAGAGGAAGCCGAGCGCCGGGCCGGTGGCGGGCACGCGGCCCGCCCGGATCAGGTCAGAAAGGATCGAGACGGCGAGATGCGCGCCCGAGCTGTGGCCGACCACCAGCACCTCGTCCCAGTCCTCGGTCAGCGCCTGTGCGATGGTGTCGGCGAACTCGGCCATCCGCGCCTCGAGGCGCGGCGGGTTGGCGCCGCCCCACCGCGCGGTGAAGGCATAGTCGTGCATCAGGTAATAGGCATAGAATTTGCCGTCCTTCGCCCGGAACCAGCGCAGCGTGAAGGCCAGCACGGCGGCGCCAAGCACCAGCCCCGCAAGCGCACGGAACGGAAAGGGCGGCAGCAGGGCGAGCAGCACCGTGGCAATGCCCCAGCCCAGCAGCACGCCCGCAAGGGCCTGGGCGAGGAGGGCGAAGATCGGGTAGAGCGCGGCGATGATCGGCCCCTTGCGCAGCCGCATCAGCCGGAACAGCGCGCCCGAGGCGATATAGGTCCAGGCGGTGCGGACGAGTTGCGCATAGGTTTCGGGGATCGAGGCGCCCATGCTGTCGCGCACGATGTCGGACCAGACCAGCACCTCGACCGCGGCCTCGACGGTCTCGCCCGCCTGTACCGAGCGCACGCGCCAGCCATAGGGCCCGCCGCCGCGCTTCGGCGCGAGTGTGATCGCATAGCCCGAAATCTCCGCCTGCGCGGCGCCTTCCTTGCGATAGAGCTCGCGATAGCGGCGCGGGTGGATCGGGTCATAGCCCGGGATATAGAACACCCGGCGCCGGCGCACGCGGCGCGCCTCCTCTGTCTGCGGCTGATCTGCGGTCATGCGGGCCTCGGTTTTTTCCGAGACTAGCGGGCAAAAGGGCCGAAGGTAAGGGATTAACCCTGCCAGCGGGCGAGATGACGGCGGATTGCGGCGATGCGCTCGGGGGCGGCCGGGTGGGTGGCAAGCCAGGCGGGCATCGCCGTCGCCCCGGTCAGCGCCTCGAGCTTCTCGAACAGCGCGATCTGCGGGCCGGCGCCATAGCCCGCCTTGATCAGCAGCGCGGTGGCGAATTCGTCGGCCTCGAACTCGTCGCGCCGGCTGAGTTTCGCGGCAAGCGCGGTGGTCAGGGTGTTGGCGATCCAGACCCCGGCGAAGGGGATCATCCGGCCGAGAACGCCGGTCAGCACGGCGCGCAGGGCGTTCTGCCCGGTGAAGTCGATCATCCGCCGACGGGCGTGGCCGCGTGCGACATGGCCAAGCTCATGCGCGATGACGGCGCCGATCTCCTCGGCACTGACCCGGCCGTCGCGGTAAAGCCGCAGGAAGCCCTCGGTCAGGAAGACGCGGCCGTCGGGGGCGGCAAGGCCGTTCACCGCCTCGACCTCGTAGACATGGACAGGCACCGTGGCGACGCCAAGCGCGGCGGCGAGGCGGTCGAGCACCGGGGCAAGGCGGCTGTCGTTCAGCCGGCGCGATTTCGCGTTGAGCGCGCGGGCGAGGCTGCGCGCCGAGAAGTGCCACAGCACGAGGCCATAGGCGAGCATCAGCAGGACGGGCAGAAGGCGCAGGAGCATGGGGTCGATGTGGGGGCTTTGGGCGGGGGCGTCAAGCGCCGCTGCGCGCGTTCGACCGCAGCGCCCGCCAAAGCCACCAGCCAAGGGCGAGGGCGGCGGCACCGGCGCCCAGGAAGCCCACGGCGTTTGCCGCAAGGTCGGCCGCCGCCTGCAGGTTCGCCCCGAAGACGATGCCCAGCCCGACATAGGCCGCGACCCAGACCGCCTCGCCCAGCAGATCGGCGAGCGCGAAGCGCGGATGGGCAAAGCCCGAGGCGCCGGCGGCAAGGTTCACCCAGGGGCCGAGCGCCGAGAACAGCCAGCGGCTGAGAAATACCGTCACCACGCCGCGCCGGCGCAGGCTGGCCATCGCCGAGGCGACCAGATCGCCGCGCCGCGTGCCCGGCACCGGCAGGAAGCGCCCGGCGCGGCGGCCGAGCAGGAAGCCAAGCTGATCGCCCGTCACCGCGCCGGCATAGGCGGTCGCGGCCACCATCGGCAGCGACAGATCGCCCGAGGCGACGAAGGCGCCCGCCGCGATCATCATCAGCGACGAGGGCACCGGCAGCGCGAGGCAGCTGAGGAAGGTGGTGATCCCGAGCAGCGCCGGCCCGTAGAGCGGCAGCTGCGCGAGGAACCAGTCGGACAGGTCGGCGAGGCTCATTTCGGCGGCTGATCCGGATCGGCGCCGGGGGCGAGCGGGGGCAGCGTCGGCAGCACCGCCGCAACGTCGTCGAGGAGCCGCGTCACCGGGATGCCGCGATCGCGCGCGATTTCCTCGAGCGAACGGCGGCTGCCGTGGGGCGTCACGCCGAGCACCGGATCGAGCGCTCCGTTCGGCAGGTGCCAGCTGCGCGCAAGATAGCCCGGCGTCATCCAGGGCTCGGGCATCTGCCGGTGATGTTCGGGCACCGACCAGTAGACCGCCCGCACCACCATCCGCCCGCCGAAGAAGGCGGTCAGCGCCACGGCGAGCGCAAAGGCGATGACGACAAGGCGTTGCTCGTGCCAGAGCCGGGCAAGGGCCGCGCGCCCCCTCATCCGAGCGTCCGCATCGCGCGGGTGATGCCGTCGAGGGTCAGCGGGAACATCCGCCCCTCGAACTCGCGCCGCACGATGCCGATCGACGGGGTGTGGCCCCAGTGCCGCTCGGGCACCGGGTTCAGCCAGGCATGCGCCGGCCATTGCTCGCGGGCGCGGGCAAGCCACAGCGCACCGGGTTCGGGGTTCCAATGCTCGTTCGCGCCGCCGGCATGGGTGATCTCGTAAGGGCTCATCGAGGCGTCGCCGACGAAGAGGCACTTGTAGTCGGGACCGAAGCGGTGCAGCACCTCCCAGGTCGGCGTGACCTCGTCCCAGCGGCGCCGGTTCGACTTCCACACCCCCTCGTAAAGGCAGTTGTGGAAATAGAAATGTTCGAGATGCTTGAACTCGGCCCGGGCCGCCGAGAACAGCTCCTCGACCAGTTTCACATGCGCATCCATCGAACCGCCGATGTCGAGAAACAGCACCACCTTGACGGCGTTGCGCCGCTCGGGCCGGGTCTTGACGTCGATATAGCCCGCCTCGGCCGAGGCGCGGATCGTACCGGGCAGGTCGAGTTCCTCATGCGCACCGGCGCGGGCCCATTGCCGCAGCCGCTTCAGCGCCACCTTGATGTTGCGCGTGCCGAGTTCGACCGTGTCGTCGAGATCCTGGAATTCCCTCTTGTCCCAGATCTTTACGGCGCGTTGATGACGTGACTTGTCCTGCCCGATGCGGACCCCTTCGGGGTTGTAGCCATAGGCGCCGAAGGGTGAGGTGCCGGCGGTGCCGATCCACTTCGAGCCGCCCTGATGGCGCTCCTTCTGCTCGGCCAGGCGCTGGCGCAGCGTCTCCATCAGCTTGTCGAAACCGCCAAGCGCCTCGATCGCCGCCTTCTCCTCGTCGCTGAGATGCTTTTCGGCCAGTTTTGCCAGCCAGTCGCCGGGCAGATCGAGCGCCTCGAGCACCGCCTCGGGGGCGATCGTCTCGATGCCGGAAAAGGCCTCGGCGAAGGCGCGGTCGAAACGGTCGAGATGGCGCTCGTCCTTCACCATCGTGGTGCGGGCGAAATAGTAGAAGCCGTCGAGATCATAGGTGCACAGCCCCGCCGCCAGCCCCTCGAGAAAGGCCAGGTATTCGCGCAGCGAGACGGGCACGCCGCCGCGCCGCAGGGCTTCGAAGAAGGGCAGGAACATCCGCGCCTCACACCATCCGGTTCAGCACGATGGTGACGAAAAGCCCCGCAAGCGCAAGGAGAATGCCGAAGACCGCCGCATATTGCAGCTGGTCGAGCCCGTTGCCACCACGTCGCCGCGCCCGTGCCGCACCGATCAGCGCGCCGATCACCAGCCCTGCCAGAATATACATCCCGCCTCCCCGGATGCGGCCGGGCGGTGCCGGCTCAGTTCAGCTGTGCCCCGGCTTCGGCGAGCGCCGCCACCTCGGTGGCGCGGGCCCGCACCGCGGCGTCCGAACCAAAGCCATAGCGTGCCCAGTGCTGGGAGTCGAGCCAGGCGGCCCGGGCCCCGGCGCTGTCGCCAAGCGCCGCGCAGGCCTCGGCGCGGATCATGAAGAGCGTGGCGGTCAGCGCGGCATTCTCGGCCGCCCGCGCGGGCGGGATGGCGCGCGCGCTCAGCGCCCGCGCCTCGGCAGGCCGGCCCGAAGAAAGGGCGAGGGCCGCGAGCTGCATGTCGACATGGGCGGCCTGCACCGCGGCCCCCGGCGTGGCGCGGAAAATCGCCCCCGCGGCGCGGAAGGCCGAAAGCGCCGCCTGCGGATCGTCCTTCAGGCTGAGCCGGCCAAGCGCGAAGAGGGCAAAGCCGGTGCGGCTGTCACTCCAGCCTTCGGCCCGGGCGATCGCGACCGCCCGGGCTGCGGCGGCCTTGCGCCGGGCCGGGGAACCGGTGCCGAAAGCGGTCTCGATCGCCTGCGCAAAGCGCGGCGGCGTCGGGTCGGCGGGCAGGGCCGTCACCGGCCCGCCCGTGGGGTTGATCCGGCCAAGCACGGCCGGCAACCGTGCCGCCACCTCGGCCTCGCTCATCCCCGAATGCAGCTCGGGCGCGTAGGTCGCGCGCAGGATCAGCATGTCGTGGCGCGTCAGCACCGCCTGGAAATTGTCGTCGTTCCAGATCGAGTCGGGCAGCCGGTACAGGTCGTTCAGCGGGCCGAGCGCCTGGCTCACCTCCTCGTGCAGGCAATCGCGCAGCTCCTGCGGGCTGGCCTCGGCGGGGATGAAGACGGTGGCATCGCGGCGCACCGTCTGCGTCGTCCAGTCGGTCGCGCGGTCGCGCCGGCGGGCGCGGTAATCATCCCAGCCCGTCACGTTCGGCACCACGAAACAGGCGGCGCCCGGCACCTCGGCCTGCAGCAGCCGTTTCGGCACGAAATCGAGGGTGATCCGGTTCGCCCCGCCAAGGCCGGTGCCGATCGCAATGCCCGCCTCGCTGCGCAGCCGCGCCGTCAGCCGGTCAAGCTCGGCGGGTGCATTGGCGGGCACCGCGCCAGCGAAGGAGACGGTCACCGGCCCCTCGAAGCGGGTGAAGACCGGCAGGGCGCGCCCGGTCTCGAGCGCGAAGGACAGCTCGCGGAAATCGCGGGCGAGGGCGGCGTTCGAGAGCTCGCCGGGCCGTGGCGCCGGGGCCGGCGTGTCGAGCGGCAGTTCGGCACTCACCGCGCCGGCGCGGCTCGGCGGCGTCTGCGGCGCAGGGCCGGCGCAGCCGGCAAGCGCGACTGCAAGCGCGACCGCCGCAAGGGTGTGCAGCGGTGCGGCATGCAGCGCGCGCGGCGTGGAAGATGTCGGACGCATGGCCGTCGTTCCCCGGGTGCAAACGATTGCGGTGCTTCAGCTTCGTCCGGCAAGCCCGTGGCTCGCAAGCAGAAAGGACGGCCCCGAGGCGGCGCCGCCCGGCGATTGCGGTGCTCCGGTTGCGAAACTGGCCCGAAATTGTCCTTCCGGCGGAAACGCCGGCTGGCCGGTTCCGCCGAATCATCGCTGCGCTGCCATGCCGCCGCCGGCGCCGTTGCAGCGGCGGAAACAGTCCGCGCGGCATGGCTGCGGCCGCCGCTCCCATTCCTCCCCCGGCGATCGCGCGGCCAATCCGTCCGTTCGGGAGGCATTGTTGCGCCTTCGCGGTGCGGGGCGCGCCGAATCGCATGTCCGCGCCGGCCCCCCGCGATCGTGTCACCGCAGCGTCACCTCTCGCCTTGAACCCGGGCGTTCAAATCGCTACCTTGGGGACAACTTGAAATCGGAGGGCGTGCAATGGCGCCCAAGCGTCCCAGGTCTGCGGGCGCGTTCCCGAAACCGGTAGAGCCGACCGCGACCGTCCCCGCCGAGAAGGGCGAGCTTTATGCTGCGCTCGATCTTGGCACCAACAGTTGCCGGATGCTGATTGCCCGACCGAAGGGCGATCAGTTTCAGGTCGTGGACAGCTTTTCCAAAGCGGTCCAGCTCGGCCAGGGGCTTGAAGCCTCGGGCCGGCTGTCGCGTTCATCCATGGCGCGCACGGTGCAGGCGTTGCAGATCTGCCGGCGCAAGATCGAATCCCACGGCGTGAAACGGATGCGGCTGGTCGCGACCGAGGCCTGCCGCCGCGCCGGCAATGCCCGCGATTTCATCCGCTATGTGCGGCGCGAGACCGGCCTGCCGCTGGAAATCATCCCGCCCGAGGAAGAGGCACGCCTTGCCGTGATCTCCTGCGCCTCGCTGGTCAGCCCGCGCACCGAGCAGGTGCTGGTGGTCGACATCGGCGGCGGCTCGACCGAGCTCGTCTGGATCGATATCTCGAAGGTGCCGCCGGCCGACCGGGCGCGGGCGATCATGCGGATGTCGGGCGCGGGCGGGTTCCGCGCTCTCGAGGGGCCGGAACCCTCGGCACGGGTGGTCGACTGGATCTCGGTGCCGCTTGGCGTTGCCACGCTCAAGGACCAGTTCGCCGATGTCGAAGACGACGCGGCGCGCTTCGCGCTGATGAGCTGGTTCTTCGAGGAAAAACTGGCCGATTTTACCCCCTACAGCTCGGGCAGCCCGCAAGAGGGCTTCCAGATCATCGGCACCTCTGGCACGGTGACCACGGTCGCCGCCTGCCACCTCGGGCTGAAGCGCTATGACCGCACCCGCGTCGACGGGCTGACGATGTCCTCGGCGCAGATCGACGCGGTGATCCGGCGGTTCCTGCAGCTTGGCCCCGAGGGCCGGCGTGCCGATCCGCGCATCGGGCGCGACCGGCACACACTGATCATGTCGGGCGCGGCGATCTTGCAGGCGCTGATGCGGGTCTGGCCGACCGACCGGATGTCGGTGGCCGACCGCGGCCTGCGCGAGGGGCTGCTCTACGCACAGATGGCCGCCGATGGCGTGCTCGAGGAAATGGGCCCGATCTGAGGCCCGAGGAGAGAAAAATGGCGAAGACACCCTCCGGCAAGAACAGCTCGGGCCGCGGCCAGCGCGAATTGCGCGTGCGCGTGAAGACAGCAAAGGGGCGCAAGCTCAGCTCGACGCTCTGGCTCGAGCGGCAGCTGAACGACCCCTATGTCCTGCGCGCGAAGAAGGAAGGCTATCGCGGCCGCGCCGCCTTCAAGATCCTGGAGCTCGACGACAAGTTCCGCTTCCTGGTGCCGGGGGCGCGGGTCGTCGACCTTGGCTGCGCGCCGGGGGGCTGGTGCCAGGTCGCGGTGCAGCGGGTGAACGCGCTTGGCGAGAAGTCGGGCAAGCGGGTGGGCACCGTGCTTGGCGTCGATCTGCAGGAGGTGACGCCGATCACCGGCGCCGAGATCCACCAGCTTGATTTCCTCGACGAGGATGCCGACGAGAAGGTGAAGACCTGGCTCGGCGGCAGGGCCGATGTGGTGATGTCGGACATGGCCGCCGCCGCCTCGGGCAACCAGCAGGTCGACCATCTGCGCATCATCACCCTGTGCGAACACGCCGCCTATTTCGCCTTCGACGTGCTCGAGGAGGGCGGCACCTTTGTCGCCAAGGTGCTGGCGGGCGGTGCCGAGCAGGAGCTGCTGACCATCCTGAAAAAGAATTTCACCAAGGTCGCGAACGTCAAGCCGCCGGCCTCGCGCAAGGACAGTTCCGAGAAATTCGTGGTCGCGCAGGGCTTTCGCGGCAAGCGCCACGAGGGCGGGGCGGAAGATGAGGCAGAGCCTGCGACCTAAGTCGTAAGGCGCCCCTCCGCCGGGGGCATTTACACCTGCCCCGAACCGGCTATCCTTCCGTGCCTGACGCATCGGAAAGAGGGGAGGCTTTTCGCCATGCCGTCGATGAACACCATGCAACGCAACCACGCCGACATCGTGCAATCGGTGGTGACCTCGCCGCTGGCACTCGGCCGGGCGGGCTTTGCCGCGAGCTGGCGCCGCTCGCTCATCCACCACAAGCTCGACCCGGCGACACAACGCCCGATCGAGCGGCTGTCGACGCCCGAGATGCGGGCCCGGCGCGAGGCGGCGGGGCTTCTGGTGCGGGTGGCGAGCCCGGTGCTCGACCGGCTTGCGCGTGCGGCCTGCGACGCGGGCTGCACCGTGCTTCTGTCCGACGCGCAGGGGCTCGTCCTCGACGAGCGGGTGCGCGACGGCGACAAGCGCGAGTTCCACGCCTCGAACCTCGCGCCCGGCACCGACTGGTCGGAGGGGGCCGAGGGCACGAACGGCATCGGCACCTGTCTGGCCGAGGGCCGCGCCGTCACCGTGTGGCGCGACCAGCATTTCCGCTCGACCAACACCGGGCTGACCTGCATGGGCTCGCCGGTCTTCGGCGCCACCGGTGAACTTGCCGGGGTGATCGACATTTCCTCGGTGCGCGACGACATGGCCGAGGGCTATGCCCGGATCGTCGCGCTCACCGTGCAGGACGCGGCGCAGCGGATCGAGGCGGACCTGTTCCGCGCCTCCTTCGAGGGGGCGCGGATCCTCTCGGCCGGGGCGGGCGAGAACGCGCCGCAAGGCGTGATGCTGCTGGCGCTCGACCGCGACGATCTGGTGATCGGCGCGACGCGCGCGGCGCGGCGCCACCTCGGCATCGAGGACAGCGCCATCGGCCGGCTGCCGGCGGATGATCTGTTCAGCGGGCAGACCACGCGCGGCGGGCTCGAGGAGGCGCAGCGCGCCGAGATGGCCCGCGCGCTGGCGCGGTCTGGCGGCAATGTCTCGGCCGCGGCGCGCGATCTCGGCATCGGCCGCGCCACCTTCTACCGCAAGGCGAAGGCGCTTGGCCTGCAGGTCTGAGCGTCACAGCGCTGTTCAGAGTGCGGTGAGGTCGAGCACCCGCGCCTGCGGGCAGGCCTCGCGCGCGATCTCGCACAGGTGGCGGTGGTGGGTCAGGTAGATCACCTGGCCGTGGTGCGACATCTCACCCAGAAGGGTGAAGGCCGCCGTAGCGCGGCCGTCGTCGAAGGTCTCCATGATGTCGTCGGCGATGAAGGGCACGGTCGGACGGCTGCGGGCGAGTTCCGCATAGCCCGCGATCCGCAGCGCCAGATAGAGCTGGAACCGCGTGCCTTTCGACAGATCCGCCGCCAGTTTCGCGCCGCCCGCCGCGGGCAGCGCCACCAAGCGTTCCTGCGCGCCGTCGGGCTCGGCCGAAAGCCCGGCATAGGCGCCGCGCGACAGTGCCGCGAAGGCCTCGGAGGCGCGCGCGAGCATGGCGCTGCGGTGGCTGTCTCGATAACGCCGCAGCGCGGTCTCGAAGGCGATCAGGCCGAAGCGGGCCGCCAGATGGGCGCGGCTGTCCTCGGCGAGCGCATTGAGCAGGTTCGCCCGCTCGGCCTCGATCCGGGCAACGGCATCGTCGCCGCCCACCGCCTCGAGCCGCCGGCGTGCCTCGCGCAGCGCGGCAAAACTTTCCTCGGCCGCGGCGCGGGCGGCCTCGGCGGCGCCTTGCAGCGCGGTTTCCCGCGCGGCGAGGCTGGCGTCATCCTCGCCCCCGGCTTCGGGCTCGGGCTGTGCGGCAAGGTCGCGGGTCAGCCGTGCGATCTCGGCGCGCAGCGTGCCGGCCGTGCGGCAGGCCGCCAGATGCGTGGCCAGCTCGCGCCCGCGCAGCGTGGGCGCGCCAAGATGGGCGGCAATCCCGGCCTGTCCGGCCGCGTTTGCCAGTTGTGCGGCGCTGTCGGCGGCCTGCGCCGCGCGCAGCGCAGCCAGATCGGCACCGAGCACCTCGCGCTGCCGCCCGACCTCCTCGGCGCGGCGCAAGCGGGCGGTCAGCGCGGCCCAGGGCGCGTCGTCGTCCATGCCGAGGCGGGTGCGCAGATCGGTGAGCGCGGCGCGAAAACGGTCGCGGTTCGCCTCCATCTTCGCGATCCGGTCGGCGAGGGCCGCGTGGTTCGCGGCTTCCTGCCCAAGCCGGTCGAGCATATCGAGCATCCGGCCCAGCCCCTCGATCTCGACGGGTTCGGCGGCGAGCGGCGTGCCCGCGGTCAGCACGGCCCAGTCGGCATCCCATGCCGCAAGCTGTGCCGCGGCCTTTTCCAGCGCCTGTGCGCGGCGCAGGGCGGTTTCCCGCGCGGTTTCGGCGGCGCGGTCGAGATCGGCGATCCGGCCCGCGGCCTCGACCCGGGCGAGCGCCTCGGCGCGCAGCGCGGCAAGGCCGCCCGGGGCCGGCATCGGCTGCGAAAGCAGCGCCGCAAGCGCCTGCGCGGCGGCGTCGACGGCCGCGCTTGCACGCGCGGTTTCGGCCTCGGCCGCGGTCAGCCGGGCCCGCGCCGCAAGCGCCGTCTCGCGCGCGCCGAGCCACGAGAGCAGCGCGTCGAGCCCGGCATCGGAGAGGCCAAGCGCGTCGGTCACTGCTGCCACCTCGGCCAGATGCGCGGCGCGGGCGGCCTGTGCCGCGCTCAGCGCCGCCGCGGCCCGGTCGCGCGCGGCGGCCTCGCGGGCCTGAAGCCGCGCCGCGGCCAGCCGGTCGGCCGCCTGCGCGGTGATCCGGTCATCGGCACGCAACGCTGCCTCGAAGGCGCGGGCACTCTCGCGGGTCAGCGTCGCCAGATGCGCGGCCCAGAGCGCCTCGCGTCGGCTGCGCGCGGCATCGGCGTCGGCCGTGGCCTCGGGGGCGTCGGTCTCGCCGGGGGCGGTGGCCGTCAGCGCGCGCTGCGCATCGGCCAGCGCCGTGCGGGTGACCTCGGCCGCGGTTTTCCAGGCCTCGAGCTGCCACGGCGCGGGCACGGAAAGGGCGGCCAGCGCCTCCGCTTCGCCGCGCCAGGGCGCAAGCGCCGCAAGCGCCTGGACAAGGTCCGCATGGGCCAGGTCTTCGGCGCGGCGGGCGAGCGCCAGCGCGGCCGCCGGATCGTCGCGGCCGATCTGCGCGAGCAGGGCTGCAAGCGCGCGGCCATCGCTGCTGGCGCCAGCGGCGGTGCGGCGCGCTTCGGCTTCGGCCAGGGCGGTTTGCGCGGTCTCGGCCTCGGCGCGGGCCGCGGCGAGCGCGGCCTCGTGGCCCGAGCGGCGGGCGAGAGCGGCGCGCAGGGCGGCGAGCCGGGCAGGGCTGAGGAGCAGATCCGCAAGCGGCACCCCGGCCCGGCCAAGCGCCGCCTGCGTCGCGCGCAGGCTCGCCTCGATCTGCTGCGCCGCGTCGATCCGGTGCGGCAGATCGGCAAGCGCGGTGTCATGCGGCGCGCGCAGCCCCTCGGCCGCGGCCAGATCCGCGGTGAGCGCCAGCACCGCCGGATCGGGGGCGAGGTCCGCGCGCCGGTCTTCGAGCGTTCGGGCCTGCGCCGCGGCGGCGGCCAGACGGCTGTCGATGCCGATCCGCGCCTCGGTCAGCGCGCGCAACGGCTCGTCGAGCGCCGGGTCGGCCTCGGGCAGGGCGGCAAGGGGGGCAAGCTCGGCCCGGGCCGCCGCAAGGCGCTCGCGTAGCGGCCGCGCGGCACGGGTGGCGCGGATGGCGGCCAGCGCGGCATCGGCGGCATCGGCCGTGGCGCGGGTGCGGGTCCAGCCCTCCTCGGCCACGGCCACCTCGCGCGCGAGCTTCTGTGCCGCCGCCGCGCTGGTGTCGAGATCGCGCCGCGCCCGGTCGAGCTCGGCCAGCCTTGCCTTCGCGTCGCGAACCGCGCCCTTGCGCTTGCCCGGCGCGTGGAAAGCGTCAAGCTCGGTCCGCATTGCCTCGAGCTCGGGGCCGAGGCCCGCAAGCCCGGCGCTGGCGGAAAACAGCATCTCGCCAAGGTCGCCGCGGCTGGCAAGGATGCTCTCGCCGCCGCGCTCGAGCGTGTCATCGTCGAGCGAGAACATCGCGCCATAGCCCTCGCGGCCGAGCCCGCCAAGCGCCGCCTGCAGCACGGTTTCAGGCAGGGGCGCGCCATGGGCATCGAGCAGGCTGGCCGTGCTGCGCTTGATCCGGGTCAGCGCCAGCGGCCCGGCTTCGGTGCGGATCGTGGCGCCGATGCGCATCGTCGGGCCCGGGTGCAGGAAATCATAGCGGCTGCGCAGCGGGATGCCGAACAGCAGGTCGAGCCAGGCCGAGAAGATCGTCGACTTGCCGGCCTCGTTCGGGCCGAAGAGGACGTGCAGGTCGGGGCCGCCGGGCTCGGGCGCGGGGAAGTCGAGCACGGTGTCGGTAAAGCGGCCGTAGCGCGCCAGGTCGAGCCGGTCAAGCCGCATCAGCCCTCCTCCCCGCCGGGAGCGAGGCGGGCGAGGAGCTGCGCCGTGCCGGTGGCGAGAAGCGCGGCGCAGCCGGCCTCAAGCGCGGCCTCGTCCTCGCCCAGAAGGCCGCGCAGCTCGGGCGGCAGGTCGTGCAACAGCTCTTCGGCGGTCTTGCGCAGCTGCGCGGCAAGACCGGCATCGCCCGGCAGATCGTCGTTGAGCAGGCGCAGCAGGTCGGCGGGCAGGCGGCCGGCCTGCACATCGCCGCCGCTCACCCGTGCCTCGAGCTTGTCGATCCAGACCCCGCCGATCGCCTCGGCCGCGGCGCGCGCCTCCTCGGTCAGCCGGTCGAGGTCGCGCCCGATCCGCCAGGCAAGCGGCGTCGTGCCGACAAGAACCGGGCGCAGCACCAGCGCCGTGCCCGCGGCCGCCCCTGCCGCGTCGCGCAAAGCCGCCGCAAGCCGGCCGGGCAGGGCGGCCCAGTCGGCGATGCCGCTCAGGTCAAGCCCGACCCGCTCGAAGCGCAGCGGCGCGACCGCGCGGGCTTCGGTCGTCACCGTGCCGTCGTCGGTGACGGTGACGAGGGTGACGGTCTTTTCCCCGCTTTCGCCGATGTCGCGGCCCTGCGGCATGCCGGGCATGACGACGACCGAGCGGCCGCGGTATTCGGCGCGGCGGTGGATATGGCCAAGCGCCCAGTAGTCATAGCCTTGCGCGTCGAGATCGGCGACCGCGCAGGGGGCGTAATTGTCGTGCCCGGGGCTGCCGTTCAGGCTGGTGTGCATCATGCCGATGTTGATCGCGCCCGGCACCGGGGCCGGATAGCGCGGCAGCAGGCTTTCGGCGGCGCTGTCCTGCGCGAAACTCAGCCCGTGCACGGCGATGGTGCGGCCCGCCGCCTCGAAGACCTCGGTCGCGGCGCGGCCGCCGAAGACATGGGTGCCGGGCGGCGGCTCGAGCTCGCGCGTGACCTTCGACATCGCATCATGGTTGCCGCGGATGATGAAGCAGCGAGTCCCCGCGGCCCCCAGACGGGCAAGCTCCTGGCGCAGGAACCGCGGCGTCTTCGCCGAGCCCTGCGCGCCGTCCCACAGATCGCCCGCGATCAGCAGCGCGTCGACGGCTTCGGTCAGGCACAGATCGACGATCCGGCTCAGTGCGGTGCGGGTGGCGGTGCCGACCTCTGCGGCCAGCACCGGATCGCGCAGCGCCAGCGACACGAGCGGCGAGTCGAGATGCAGGTCGGCGGTATGGACGAAACGGAATGCCACGGCGGAAAGGGGCCTTTCGGGAACCGCGCCAGAAGACCAGATCGGGCAGGGCCGAGGCAAGCGGAAAGCGCAGCCGGCGCGCCGGCGGAAACCCCCGCGGCGGCACCGCGCTCCATTGACGGGGCGGGCCCGATCTGCGATGCCGCTCGCCTCTGACGAAGGAGAGCATCATGCAGGACAAACTGCCCGAGCGCCCGGAACTGGATCTGCTGATCGTCGTCACGGAGCTGCACGCCGAGCGCGGTGCCGTCGACCGTGCCGCGCTGCAGGTGGTGGCGCGGGGTCGTGGGCTCGAGGTGGCGCGGCCGCTGCCGGGGCTGATCGGCGCCGGCCTTGTCGCGGAGATCACCCGCCGGCCGTCCTTCCTGAAGCGCCTGTTCGGCGCCCGTGACGAGGTGGTGCTGGCACCGACCGAGGCCGGACGGGCACTGATCGCCGCGCTGAACGGCGAGACGGCGGTCGAAGCTGCAGCGGCCGAACCGGCCGCCGCCGAGGGCGTTGCGCCGGAAATGCCGGTCGCCGTCGAAGCGGCGCCGGAAGAGGTGCCCGTCGAGGCCCCGGCCGTCCCGGAGGCTGCACCGCTGGTGCTTGAGCCGTCCGCGCCGGCAGCCCCGGTGGCCGAGATTGCGGCGACCGAGCCGCTGGTCGGGCAAGCCCCGGCCGCCGAGGTGACGCCGGTCGAACCGGCCGCCGAAGACATCCCCGTCGCGGCCGCACCGCCGCGCCGCGCGCCGCCGCGCCCGACGCCGGCCCGCGCCCGCGTGATCGGCTTCACCGAGGAGCTGGGCGGCGCCCCCGAGGAGGTGCCGGCGATCGCCCCTGTTGCCGTCGATCCGGCGGTGATGGACGGGCTGCGCGAGCTGCTCGAAAGCCTCGGCATGGAAATGACCATGGCCGGCGAGGCGCTGATCGGCACCCGCATCGCGCAGGGCTTCTCGGCCGGTGAGGCACTGTCGCAGCTCGTGCTCTTCGCCTTCGCCCATGCGATCCGCCACGACATCCTGTTCCATGGCGAGATGCGTGCGCTTGGCCTGTCGGAATATGCGATCGAGGTGATGCGCGAGGTCGAGAAGCTGCGCGATGCGGGCGAGGTCGGCGAGGCGCGCTTCGAGGAGGACATGCGGGCACTTTGGGCGCTGCTCGAGGAGGCGCCCGATCGCGACGCGCGTCTCGATGCGCTGCTTGCCGATCCGGTCGGCGGCGCCGCGCCGGTGGCGGTGCTGCCCGAGGATCTGCGCAGCGCCGAGGAGACGGAAGAGGAGGACGAGGGCTTCTGAGCCCCGTCCTTTTCCGCAGCTTCCGGGTTTCTGCGCCTGCACCTGTCTCAGCCCCGAGACAGTCTGCCATTCAGGGCGCGCATTGCGGCTATGCAACTCCGGAAAGCTGGCGCACCCTGATCGCATCGCGGGTCGTGGAGGACCCGCAGCATTCAGGGAGGAAATCCAGATGGCAACCGACATGTCGGCCGAGTTCAAGGGCGTGATGGTGTCGCCGTTCAAGGCGCGCTACGATAACTTCATCGGCGGCAAGTTCGTGCCGCCGGTCAGCGGCAAGTATTTCGACAACATCACCCCGATCACCGGCGGCAAGATTTGCGAAGTCGCCCGTTCGGACGCTGCCGATATCGAGCTGGCGCTCGACGCTGCCCATGCCGCCAAGGATGGCTGGGGCACCACCTCGGCCGCGCACCGCTCGAACGTGCTGCTGAAGATCGCCGACCGGCTCGAGGCGAACCTCGACCTGCTCGCCGCCGCCGAGACCTGGGACAACGGCAAGCCGATCCGCGAGACGACCGCCGCCGACATCCCGCTGTCGATCGACCATTTCCGCTACTTCGCCGGTGTCCTGCGCAGCCAGGAAGGCACGATGTCGGAAATCGACAACGACACCGTCGCCTATCACTATCACGAGCCGCTCGGCGTCGTCGGCCAGATCATCCCGTGGAACTTCTCGATCCTGATGGCGGCGTGGAAACTCGCCCCGGCGCTGGCCGCCGGCAACTGCGTGGTGATGAAGCCCGCCGAACAGACCCCGGCCGCGATCATGGTGCTGGCGGAACTCATCGCCGACCTGCTGCCGGGCGGCGTGCTGAACATCGTCAACGGCATGGGCCCGGAAGTCGGCGCGCCGCTGGCGAAATCGCCGCGCATCGCCAAGATCGCCTTCACCGGCTCGACCGCGACCGGCCGCAAGATCATGCAGGCCGCGACCGAGAACCTGATCCCGGTCACGCTGGAACTGGGCGGCAAGTCGCCGAACATCTTCTTCTCGGACGTGATGGCGAAGGATGACGCCTTCCTCGACAAGGCGGTCGAAGGCTTCGTTCTGTTTGCCTTCAATCAGGGCGAGGTCTGCACCTGCCCGTCGCGCGCGCTGATCCAGGAAGACATCTACGAGGCCTTCATCGAGCGCGCCATCGCCCGGGTCAAGGCGATCAAGCAGGGCGACCCGCGCCTGATGGAGACCATGGTCGGCGCCCAGGCGAGCCAGGAACAGCAGGACAAGATCCTGTCCTACCTGCAGATCGGCCGCCAGGAAGGCGCCGAGGTGCTGGTGGGCGGCGACGCGGCGCGCTTCAATGGCGAGCTCTCGAACGGCTTCTACATCCAGCCGACGATCCTCAAGGGCCACAACAAGATGCGCGTGTTCCAGGAGGAAATCTTCGGGCCGGTCGTTTCGGTGACCACCTTCAAGGACGAGGCGGAAGCGCTGCATATCGCCAATGACACGATGTATGGCCTTGGCGCCGGCGTCTGGTCGCGCGACATCAACACCTGCTACCGCTTCGGCCGCCACATCCAGGCCGGGCGCGTCTGGGTCAACAACTATCACGCCTATCCGGCCCATGCGGCCTTCGGCGGCTACAAGCAGTCGGGCATCGGTCGCGAGACCCACAAGATGATGCTCGACCACTATCAGCAGACCAAGAACATGCTGGTCTCCTACAATCCGAACAAGCTGGGCTTCTTCTGAGACCTCCCCAGCCCAGCGGGGCCGCCCCTTCGGGGGCGGTCCTCTTTTCCGGACACCTCCCCCCTTCGTCCGGCTCGGCCGTCCGCCCCGCGGGCGGCCTTTTCCGTTGCGCAGACGGGCCCCGCGCGCGGCGACGGGGGCGGAGCTCAGGGCGCCTTGCGGAACTGCGACGGGGTCTTGCCGGTGCGGGCGTGGAAGGCGCGGGTGAAATAGGCGGCGCTGGTATAGCCCAGCACCTCCGAGATTTCCTTCACCGGCGCACGGGTTTCCGACAGCAGCCGCCGCGCCTCATAGAGGCGGCGGTCCTGCAGCAGATCGGAGGCGGCGCGGCCGCAGCTTGAGCGGCACGACCGGGTCAGATGGGTGGGCGTCACGCCAAGCTGGGCGGCATAGTCCGCCACGCCATGACCCGAACGGAATTCGCGCTCGAGCAATGTCGCATAGCGCGCCACCAGCTTGCGCGCGGCATCGGGGGCGGGCAGGTCGTTCGCGCCCGAGGCCGCCTGCCGCTCGAGCCAGACGCTGAGCAGGCCAAGGTGGTGATGGACGGCGCGATCGGCCGCCGGCCGGTCGCTTTCGCTTTCGCGCTGCGCCGCCTCGAGCAGGGCGTTCAGCTCGACCTGCGAGGCGGCATCGCGGATGCGCAGATGCAGCGCGCCCTGCGGCAGCGGCAGATTGCAGTCGGCACCGAAGAAGATTGCAGAGCCATGCGTCTGCGGGCTCATGTCGAAACCGTGCATCACGCCCGCCGGGATGAAGATCGCGTTATGCGCGCCATAGCCGCGGGTGGTGCCGCCGACGGTGATCCGCCCCTGGCCGCGGGTGAACCACAGCAGGCAGGGCTCGGTCAGCGCGCGCATCGCCTCGACCCGCCAGCGCCCGCCCTGGGCAAGCCGGGCGATCGGCATCAGGCGCAGCTGCGAGGGCGCAGAGGGCAGGCAGGCGGCCTGCCTGTCGCGCGGCGTCTCGCCGGCGGGGGAACGGGACAGATGTGACAGCGGCGGTGCGGTGAAGAGTTTCACGGGCAGGGTCCGGTTGGCTTGCTACGGGCGCAGCATAGGAGAGAAGCCGTTTCCGTTACCAACAGAAAATTCAGCCCCTTGCGGGATGTTGCCGGTGCGACTCAGGGGATCTGGATGTTGTGCCAGTTCCGCATCCGGCTACGAAACCAGGTGCGCTGCCGCTTGGCATATTGGCGCGAGGCGGCCTGCGCCTGCGCCGTTGCCGTCTCAAGGTCGATCTCGCCGCGCAGATGGGCGACGAGTTCGGGCGCACCGATCGCCTTGGCCCAGAGTGCGCGCGGCTCCCAGACCGGCAGCATCGCCCGCACCTCCTCGAGCGCGCCCTGCTCGAGCATCCCGGCAAAGCGGCGGTCGATCCGCCCGGCCAGCCAGTCGCGGGCAGCGTCGAGCACAAGCGGCGTGCAGGCCTGAAGCGGCAAGAGCGGCGCGGGCGTCGCGTCCTGCCAGGCGGCGAGGCCGCGCCCGGTCGCCCGCTGTACCTCCCAGGCCCGTTGCACCCGCGCCGGGTTCAGCCGGTCGATCCGTGCCGCGGTCTCGGCATCGAGGGCAGCCAGCAGCGCCGCCACGCCTTCGGCTGCAAGCCGCGCGTCGGCCTCGGCCCGCACGGCGGCAGGCGTCGGAGGGATCTCGGCCAGCCCCTCGGTCAATGCGGTGAAGTAAAGCCCGGTGCCGCCGACGATGATTGGCCGCGGCCCGGTGCCGGCGCGGAACGCGGCCAGGATCGGCGCCACCTCGCGCAGCCAGGCGCCGACGGAATAGTCCTCTCCGGGGGCCTTGTGACCATAGAGCCGGTGCGGCGCGAGCGCCTCTTCCGCGGCCGAAGGGCGCGCCGACAGCAGCCGCCAGCACGACCAGACCTGCAGCGCGTCGGCATTCACCACCACCCCGCCGCGCGCCTGTGCCAGCGCCAATGCCAGCGCCGATTTGCCGCTCGCCGTCGCCCCGGCGATCAGAACGGGGCGGTCGTCCGGAATTTTATCAAGCGGTATCATTGGCTTGCGGAGTAGTCCCAAGGCAAGGGGCAGGGCGCTGACGCCCGCTGACGACGGATGGAATTCCCGAGTTGAACCCGGAGGCCATTTGCGACATTTTGCGCCGCAATGACAACCGAAATGAGGATCCCCGGGATGAGTGCAGAGGCTGAGCCGACTGTGAAGTACAAACGCGTGCTCCTGAAGATCTCGGGCGAGGCGCTGATGGGGGATCAGGGCTACGGGCTGCACCCGCCCACCGTCGCCCGCATCGCCCGCGAAGTGAAGACGGTGCATGATCTCGGCGTCGAGATCTGCATGGTGATCGGTGGCGGCAACATCTTCCGCGGCCTTGCCGGCGCCGCGCAGGGGATGGAACGCACCACCGCCGATTACATGGGCATGCTGGCCACGGTGATGAACGCGCTCGGCATGCAGGCGCAGCTCGAGGCGCTCGGCATCCACACCCGGGTGATCTCGGCGATTCCGATGGACCAGGTGTGCGAGCCCTACATCCGTCGCCGCGCCGTGCGCCACCTCGAGAAGAAGCGGATCTGCATCTTCGCCGCAGGCACCGGTAACCCCTATTTCACCACCGATACCGCAGCCACGCTGCGCGCCAACGAGATGAACTGCGAGGCGATCTTCAAGGGCACTAAGGTCGACGGCGTCTATGACAAGGACCCGAAGAAGTTCCCGGATGCCAAGCGCTACGATCAGGTCAGCTACGACGAGTGCCTGCAGAAGAACCTCGGCGTGATGGATGCCTCGGCGATCGCGCTCGCGCGCGACAACAACCTGCCGATCATCGTCTTCTCGCTCGACGAGCCGGGCGGCTTCCGCGGCATCCTGGCGGGGCAGGGCACCTATACCACGGTGAAGGGGTAAGGGCGGCGGATTTCCGCGCCTTTGCCTTTTCCTGGCCGAAATACTCCGGGGGGTCGGGGGCTGGCCCCCGAAAGCCCTACCCAAGGCCGCGCGCTGCGGCTAAAGAAAGACAGACTTCAAGATCCGGGGGATAACCCATGTCCGACGACATCGAAATCGACACCGACGACCTCGAACGCCGCATGGAAGGCGCGATGGCCTCGCTCAAGCATGAATTCGGCTCGCTGCGCACCGGCCGGGCCTCTGCCTCGATGGTGGAGCCGATCCTGGTCGACGCCTACGGCTCGCTGACGCCGATCAACCAGGTCGGCACGATCAACGTGCCCGAGCCGCGGATGGTCACCGTCAACGTCTGGGACAAGGGCCTGATCAACAAGGTCGAGAAGGCGATCCGCGAGTCGGGCCTCGGCATCAACCCGCAGACCAACGGCCCGATCATCATGCTGCCGATCCCCGAGCTGAACGAGGAACGCCGCAAGGAACTGACCAAGGTCGCCGCGCAATATGCCGAAAGCGCCCGCGTCGCGATCCGCAACGTGCGCCGCGACGGCATGGACCAGATCAAGAAGGCGAAGGCCTCGGGCATGTCCGAGGACGACGTGAAGTTCTGGGAATCCGAGGTCGAGGAGCTGACGAAGAAGCATATCGCCGTCATCGACAAGGCGCTCGAGGCGAAACAGGCGGAGATCATGCAGGTCTGAGCCGACCTGCAGTCCCCGCAAGCAAAGAGGCCTTTGATGCCCGCGAGTGAGCCCCCGGCCGGCTGTGGCCCCGTCGATTACGGCGTGCCGCATGTCGCCATCATCATGGACGGCAACGGCCGCTGGGCGAAGAACCGCGGCTGGCCGCGGCTCGTCGGCCACCGTCGCGGCGCCGAGCGGGTGAAGGAGATTGTCCGCGCCTGCCCGGATCTGGGCGTGCGCTGGCTCACCGTCTATGCCTTTTCGACCGAGAACTGGAAGCGCTCGACCGAGGAGGTGCTCGGCCTGATGGGCATCTTCGCGCGCTACATCGAGAAAGAGGCCGACGGTCTCTCGGCCGAAGGCGTGCGGATGCGCTTCATCGGCGCACGCGAACGGCTCGATCCGAAGCTGCAGGCGCTGATGGCCGGGATCGAGGCGCGCACCGCGCCGAACACCCGGCTGAATCTGACCGTGGCGATCAATTACGGCGGCCGCGACGAGCTGCGCCGCGCTGCGGTGCGGCTGGCGGAAGATGCCGCCGCAGGCCGCATCGCCCCTGACGCGATCGACGAGGCGGCCTTTGCCGCCCGGCTCGACACTGCGGGCATTCCCGACCCGGATCTGGTGATCCGTACCTCGGGCGAGACCCGGACCTCGAATTTCCTGCCCTGGCAGGCGGCCTATTCCGAATACGAGTTCACCCCCACGCTCTGGCCCGATTTCGGTCCGGCCGAGCTTGAGAAGGTCCTGGCGGTGTTCAGCACGCGCGAGCGGCGCTTTGGCGGAGCGAAGGCATGAGCACCCAGGGCACGACACCGGCCACCGGCTCGCGCTGGACCGACCTGCGGCCACGGGTGCTTTCCGGGCTGGTGATGGTGGCGATCGGCGCCGTCACCATCTGGCTGGGCGGCAAGACCTTCGGCCTGCTCGCGGTGGTGGTCTGCGGGCTGATGATCTGGGAGCTGGCGACGATGACGGCGCCGGCAGGCAGCGGGCGCGGGCCCTCGGCGGGACTTGCCCTGCTTGCCGCGGCCCTGATGGCGGTGGTGCTCTACTGGCCGGGCGCGCTCACCCGCTGGGCGCTGCTGGTGCCGGTGATCGTGGGCGCGGCGCTGCCGCGGCGCGACCGGCTGGTCTTTGCGCTTTACGCCTTCGCGGTGATGGCGGCGAGCTATGGGCTGATCGTGCTGCGCATCAACGCGGGGGCGCTGGTGATCCTGTGGATCGTGACCATCGTCGTCGTTTCGGACGTGGCGGGCTATTTCGCCGGCCGCGCGATCGGCGGGCCGAAGTTCTGGCCGCGGGTCAGCCCGAAGAAGACCTGGTCGGGCACCGTCGCGGGCTGGATCGGCGCGGTGGCCGTGGGCGCGGGCTTTGCCGCGCTCGGCTGGGGCGGCTGGTCTTTGCTGTGGCTTTCGCCGCTCACCGCCTTTGCCGGGCAGATGGGCGATATCGCGGAAAGCGCGATCAAGCGGCGGACGGGTGTGAAGGACAGCTCGCACCTGATCCCTGGCCATGGCGGCGTGCTCGACCGGTTTGACGCGCTGATCGGGGCGGTGGTCTTCCTGCTGATCGTGATGAAATTCATGCGGCTGCCCTTCGACGGGATGTGACGGATGCGCAAGGTTTCGGTTTTCGGCTCCACCGGCTCGATCGGTGTGAACACGCTCGACCTGCTGGTGCGGCAGGGCGGGGCTGAGGCGTTTCAGGTGGTGGCGCTGACCGGCGGGCACAATGTCGACCTGCTGGCGAGCCAGGCGCGCGAGCTGCGCGCCGAGGTCGCGGTGACCGCGCATGAGGACCGGCTGCCGGCGCTGCGCGCGGCGCTGCACGGCTCGGGGATCGAGGCCGCGGCGGGCCCCGCGGCGCTGATCGAGGCGGCGGAGCGGCCGGCCGACTGGATCATGTCGGCGATTGTCGGCGCGGCGGCGATCGCGCCCGGCTTCGCGGCGCTGAAACATGGCACGACGCTGGCGCTTGCCAACAAGGAAAGCCTGGTCGCCGCCGGGCCGCTGCTTCTGGCCGAGGCGCAGCGGCAGGGGGCGCGGATCCTGCCCGTCGACAGCGAGCATTCGGCGGTCTTTCAGGCCCTCGTCGGCGAAGAGATGGCGGCGGTCGAGCGGATCATCATCACCGCCTCGGGCGGCGCCTTCCGCGACTGGCCGCTTGAGCGGCTTGCCACCGCCACCGTCGCCGAGGCCTCGACCCATCCGAACTGGGCGATGGGACAGCGGATCACCATCGACAGCGCCTCGATGTTCAACAAGGCGCTGGAAGTCATCGAAACGAAAGAGTTTTTCGGCGTCGATCCCGATATCATCGAGGTCCTCGTGCACCCCGAGAGCCTGGTGCATGCGCTGGTGGGCTTCCGCGACGGGGCGCTGATGGCGCATCTGGGCGCGCCCGACATGCGCCATGCGATCGGCTATGCGCTGAACTGGCCCGAGCGGGCCGAGCTGCCGGTGGCGCGGCTCGACCTGGCGCAGATCGGATCGCTCAGCTTCCGCGCCCCCGATCCGCTCCGCTTCCCGGCGCTGCGCCTCGCGCGCGAGGTGATGGCGATCGGCGGCACCGCGGGGGCGGCCTTCAACGCGGCAAAAGAGGTCGCGCTCGACGGTTTCATCGCCGGGCAGATCGGCTTTCTCGACATGGCGCGGCTGGTCGAGTCGGTGCTCGCGGACATGTGCGCGCGCCAAGGGCTTGGAAATGCCGCCGTCAGCCTCGATAACGTTTTGCAGACCGATGCCGAGGCCCGTGCCCTTGGCCGTGAAAGAATTTCCACCGGAAGGATCTGACCCTTGGAGTTTCTCCCCGATTTCGGCAGCGCGCTCTATACGCTGGTGGCCTTCGTCGTCGCGCTGATGATCATCGTGACGGTGCACGAGTTCGGCCATTACATCGTCGGCCGTTGGTCGGGGATCAAGGCCGAGGCCTTCTCGATCGGCTTCGGGCCGCGGCTGCTGTCGCGCGTCGACCGGCACGGCACGCGCTGGCAGGTCTCGGCGATTCCGCTCGGCGGCTACGTCAAGTTCCTGGGCGATGCGAATGCCGCCTCGGCGGGTGCCGACGAGGGCGCGATGGCGGAACTCAGCCCCGAGGAAAAGCGCCACACCATGCACGGTGCGCCGCTCTGGGCGCGGGCGGTGACGGTGGCGGCGGGGCCGGTGTTCAACTTCGTGCTGTCGATCGCGATCTTTGCCAGCATGATGATCTGGACCGGCACCGCGACCGATGTGCCGACGGTGGGGCAGCTTGCGGTTCTGCCGGGCGGCACGGGTGATCTGCGCGTCGGCGACCGGGTGCTGGCGATCGAGGGGCGCGACACGCCCGATTACGCGACGCTGAGCGCGGTGACGGATGAGCTGCCGTCGCAGCCTGCGCTCATCTGGCGGGTCGAGCGCGACGGGCAGCGGGCCGAGGTCAGCGGGCCGCAGGTGTTCCCGCCGCGGCTGAGCGGGGTGGTGCCGTCTTCGGCGGCCTATGCCGCGGGGCTGGCTGCGGGCGACGTGATCACCGCGATCGACGGCGCGCCGGTCTGGCGCTTTGCCGATCTGCAGCAGAAGGTGACGGCAAGCGAAGGCGCGCCCGTGGCGCTGACGGTCTGGCGGCCGGGCACGGACGGGGCCGAGACGCTTCAGATGACGCTGACCCCGCGCCGCACCGACGTGCCGACCGCGGCGGGGGGATTCGAGACGCGCTGGATGATCGGCGCGACGGGCGAGCCGGTCTTCACCCCGCGCACCCGCCCAACCGGCGTGATCGAGGCGGTGAAGGGCGGGGCGGTGCAGACCTGGGAGGTTGTCGCCTCCTCGGTCTCGGCGCTCAAGCACATGATTCTCGGCCAGATCTCCTCGTGCAACCTGCATGGCGCAATCGGCATTGCGCAGGGCTCGGCGGCGGCGGCGAAGGCGGGCACGGCCAGCTTCATCTGGTTTGTCGCGGTGCTGTCGACGGCCGTGGGCTTCCTGAACCTGTTCCCGATTCCGGTGCTCGACGGCGGGCATCTGATGTTCCATGTCTGGGAGGCCGTCACCGGCAAGCCGCCGTCGGAGCGGGCGATGAACCTGCTCACCGCGCTCGGGTTGTCGCTGGTGCTGACGATGATGCTGTTCGGGCTGTGGAACGACATCTTCTGCCCCTGAACGCCGCGGCGGCGCGACCTGGCCGCAATTCGGCCACAATGATCGACTACCTGCAGTTGTGCGGAAGGTCCGCACGCAGGAGGGGTCGATCATGCAAATGATGCTCGCAGACAGCCATCGCGGCCTGTCTCTCGTCGTCGATCTGGCGCTTGATCGCCTGATGGCCCCGGCTGCAATCCTGATCGCGCTGATGATCGGCGGGGCGCTCGGCTACGAGTTGGTCCAGCTCTTCGGCCCGGCCGCAGGCTCACCCTATCAGCTCTGATCCGGAAGCGGGTTCTCCGTTCCCGACCGCCCGCCGCACCATGCCCGCCATGGCGCGGCAAGCGGCTTTGTGCCGGCTCGGCGGGCAATGGCGCAACGCCCCGGAACGAATGCCGCCAAGGCGGCGATTCCGACATCTTGCGGTTTTGACAAGCTTCCCCTTTCCAGCTACTCACGATCTTGCAGTCTGAGAGAAATACAGGGCGGGGTGACAGGCAATGACGAACCGGCGGAAGAACGCATTTCTCGGGCGTTCCCTTCTCACGACCCGGCTTGTCGCGGTGACGCTTCTGGGCGGCGGTTTCGCCGCAGCGTTGCCGCCGGTGGCGGCGATGGCGCAGGAATATCGCTTTTCGCAGGTAAAGATCGAAGGCAACGACACGATCGAGGCGGCGACGATTCTCGCCTATGCCAAGATCGCGCGCGGCTCGGCGGTGAGCGCGGCGCAGCTCAATGACGCCTATCAGCGGATCCAGGGCTCGGGCCTGTTCGAAAAGGTCGATCTGGTGCCGCAAGGCAGCACGCTGGTGATCCGGGTGCAGGAGTTCCCGAGCGTCAACATCGTCTCTTTCGAAGGCAACAAGGTGCTGAAGGATTCGGTCCTTGCCTCGCAGGTCAAGACGCAGCCGCGCAAGGTCTACAACCCGGCCATGGTCGAGGCCGACGCCGCCGAGATCGCCAAGGGCTATGCCGATGCCGGGCGCCCGAACGTCCGCGTCGACCCGAAGGTCATCAAGCGCCCGAACAACCGTGTCGACGTCGTGTTCGAGGTGAAGGAAGGCTATGTTTCGGAAGTGGAGCGCATCAGCTTCACCGGCAACACCGCCTATTCCGATCGTCGTCTGCGCGACGTGCTGCAGACGAAGCAGGCGGGCATCCTGCACCGGCTGATCCAGCGCGACAGCTTCATCGCCGATCGCGTCGATCTCGACCGTCAGCTGCTGACCGACTTCTACCACTCGCGCGGCTACCCCGACGTGCAGGTCACCGGCGTGTCGTCGGAAATGGCGCGCGACCGCCAGGGCTTCTTCATGACCTTCAACATCCGCGAAGGTCAGCAGTATCACTTCGGCAAGATCAGCACCGTCTCCGAGGTGCCCGAGCTTGATGCGAAGGACTTCGAGAAGCTCGCGAAGATCCGCGAAGGGGTGATCTATTCGCCCACGGCCATCGACCTCGCCATCACCCGGATGGAAGAGACGGCGCTGCGCAAGGGGGCGAACTTCGTGCGCGTCGATCCGCGCATCACCCGCGATCCGAAAACCCAGACCCTGAACGTCGAATTCGCGCTGGTGCGCGGCGAGCGCGTCTTCGTCGAGCGCATCGACATCGAGGGCAACACCACCACGCTCGACAGCGTGATCCGGCGCGAGTTCCACACCGTCGAAGGCGACCCCTTCAACCCGCGCGAGATCCGCAACTCGGCGGAACGCATCCGCGCGCTTGGCTTCTTCACCAAGGCCGATGTGAACACCCGTCAGGGCTCGGGCCCCGATCAGGTCATCGTCGACGTCAACGTCGAAGAGCAGCCCACCGGCTCGCTCAGCTTCGGTGCAAGCTATGGCGCCTCGTCGGGCTTCGGGGTGAACGTCGGGCTGCAGGAATCGAATTTCCTCGGCCGCGGTCAGTATCTCGGCGTGCAGATCGGCACGACCTCGGGCACGCAGCAAAGCGATCTCGACTTCATCGAGCCCTATCTGCTCGGGCGCGACCTGAAGTTCCGCTATCACATGTGGTATAATACCACCGATAACGACAACTCTGATTATTCGACGCGCCGGCAGGGGATCTCGCCCTCGATCGAGTTCCCGCTGGCCGAGAATTCGCGGCTCGAGCTGCGCTATACCTTCAGCCGCGACAAGCTCTTTGGCCTGACCGAGTATAACGCGGATCCGGACGGCGATCCGTCCACGAACGACGCCACGGGCTCCTCGCCGATCCTGACCCGGGAAGCGGGCGAGAAGGACACCTCGTCGCTCGGCTACAGCTACACCTGGGACACGCGCCGCACCGGCATCGACCCGCGCTATGGCTTCACCTTCAAGCTGTCGCAGGATCTCGCGGGCTTCGGCGGCGATGTCGACAGCCTGACCTCCACCGCCCTGCTGCGCGCCGAGCGCAAGGTCTGGAACGAGGAGGTGACGCTGCGCGCCGAGCTTGAAGGCGGCATGGTGAACAAGCGCAGCAACACCAAGCTGACGCTGCTCGACCGTTTCTCGGGCAACGGCAAGATCCGCGGCTTCGAATCGAACGGCTATGGCCCGCGCGACCTCACCGCGCCGAACAAGGATGCGCTCGGCGGCAAGTATTTTGCCGCGCTGCGGATGGAGAGCGAATTCCCGATCGGCATTCCCGAGGAATACGGCGTCACCGGCGGTCTGTTCTGGGATATCGGCTCGCTCTGGGGGCTGGATGATACCGCCGGCGCGGACGGCACTGTCGACGACGGCATGCACCTGCGCTCGGCGATCGGCTTCTCGGTGTTCTGGCGTTCGGCGATCGGCCCGCTGCGTCTGAACTTCTCGAAGGCGATCAAAAAGGAAGACTACGACAAGGAACAGAACTTCGACCTGACGATCTCGACGCAGTTCTGAGGCAGGGCGATGCGGATCCTGTCGCGTTTCATCGGGGGGCCGGGGCTTCGCCTCGGCCTCGTCGTGCTTTCGGCGGGGCTTGCCGGTCTCGCCGCCGTGCCGGTCTCCGCACAGCAGGCGCAGGGCCATGGCGACACGGTGATCCGCGTGCCAAGCCCGGTGCTGACCCTCGACTGGGAGGCCCTGTTCGAGGCGACCCGCTGGGGCAAGCGCATCCGCGCCGATCTCGCCAGCGAGTCGCGGGCGCTGTCGGACGAGAACAACCGCATCGCCGACGACCTGATCGCCGAGGAGAAGGCGCTGACCGAACGGCGCGCGACGATGGACCCGAAGGCCTTCCGCGCCGAGGCAAACGCCTTCGACGAGCGCGCGACGGGCATCCGCAACGCGCAAAAGGCGAAGGCGCAGGCCCTGTCGCGGCGGTTCGAAGAGGACCGGCAGGCCTTCCTCGAGGCGGTGACGCCGATGCTCGATGACATCTTGACGAAACGCGGCGCGGTTGTCGTGCTTGACCGGCGGGTGATTATCCGCGGGCTGGCCGAGGCCGACGTCACCGACGATCTGGCCCGCCTCGTCGACGAGAGGGTAGGCGACGGACCGCCGCCGGCCGAGACGCCGGCTCCCGGTACCAGCGCCGGCACCGAAGGGGCCGCGGCGCCCGGGACGGCGGCGCCTGAAACTCCCGCCGCGCCGGCCACTCAGGGCAACTGAGGCCGCCCGCATTCTTGCCAAGCGGCGCCTGCGTTGTTAGCAAGGCTCGACCGCGGACGCTTGATGATCAAGGACAGATGATGACCGAACCCGCCCCCCATACCTTTGCCGATCTCAGCCTGATCAAGCGGATCATTCCGCACCGATACCCGTTCCTGCTGGTCGACAAGGTGCGCGACATCGTGCCCTTCGAATCGGCTGTCGGCATCAAGAACGTCACCTGCAACGAGCCGCATTTCCAGGGCCATTTCCCGGACGAGCCGGTGATGCCCGGCGTCACCATCGTCGAGGCGATGGCGCAGACAGCGGCGATCGTCGTGGGGATCTCGCTCAACGTCATCGACAAGCCGCTCGCCACCTATTTCATGGGCATCGACGGGGTGAAGTTCCGCCGCAAGGTGGTGCCGGGCGACGTGCTCGAGATGCATGTGAAGGTGAAGCGCGGCGGCGGCAAGATCTGGAAGTTCGAGGGCCAGGCGCTGGTCGACGGCCAGCTTGCCGCGCAGGCGGAATTCACCGCGATGATGGACCTCAAGGCCTGATCCATGAGCATTGATCCGGGCGCCGTCATTCATCCTTCCGCCGTCATCGAAGAGGGCGCCTCGATCGCCGCGGGGGTCCATATCGGTCCGTTCTGCCACATCGGGCCCGAGGTCGTGCTTGCCGAGGGCGTCGAGCTGAAGTCGCATGTGGTGATCTCCGGGCTGACCGAGATCGGCGAGGACACCACCGTCTTTCCTTTCGCCTCGCTCGGTCAGGTGCCGCAGGACCTGAAATACAAGGGCGAGAAGACCCGCCTGGTGATCGGCAAGCGCAACCGGATCCGCGAATATGTGACGATGAACCCCGGCACCGAGGGCGGCGGCGGCGTCACCCGCGTGGGTGACGACGGGCTGTTCATGTCCTCGAGCCATGTCGCCCATGATGTCACCATCGGCAACCGGGTGATCCTGGTCAACTCAGTCGCGATCGCCGGGCATTGCCACATCGAGGATGACGTGATCGTCGGCGGGCTGTCGGGTGTGCACCAATGGGTGCGCATCGGCCATGGCGCGATCATCGGCGCGCTGTCGATGGTGACTTCGGACGTGATCCCGCATGCGCTCGTTGCCGGGCCGCGGGCGCAGCTCGAGGGGCTGAACCTCGTCGGGCTGAAACGGCGCGGTGTGTCGCGCGCCGAGATCGGCGCGCTGCGCGAGCTCTACATGGCGCTTTCCGAAGGCAACTTCCGCGAACAGGCGCGCAAGCTCCATGACGAGGGCACCGACAGCGCGCTTGCCCGCGAGGTGCTTGATTTCATTCTCGGTCCGTCGGACCGCAGCTTCCTGACGCCGCGATGACCGTGGGCGCCGAAACCGCGCTGATCGCGGGGACGGGCGGGCTGCCGGCGCTGCTGGCGGCGGCGGCGCCGGGAATGCTGGTGTGCGAGCTTGACGGCTTTCCCTCGGCCGTGCCGGGGGCCGAGCCGCTGCGCTTCCGCATCGAGCGGCTGGTGCCCTTTCTTGACGCGCTCGTCGCACGGGGCGTGTCGCGGGTCTGCTTTGCCGGCGCGATCCGCCGCCCGAAGATCGAACCCGAGATGTTCGACGCGCAGACCGCACTGCTGGTGCCGCGGCTCGTCGGCGCGATGCAGGCGGGAGATGATGCGACGCTGCGCGCGGTGATCGAGCTGTTCGAGGACTGGGGCCTTGTCGCCGTCGGGGCCGACGAGATCGCGCCCGGTCTGGTGCCGGGCGCAGGCGTGCTGACCGGCGCCGTGACCGCGGCGGACGAGGCCGACGCCGAGCGTGCGGCGGCGATCGTCGCCGCGCTCGGTTCGGTCGATGTCGGTCAGGGCGCGGTTGTCGCGCGCGGGCTCTGCCTTGCGGTCGAGAGCCTGCCGGGCACCGATGCGATGCTTGATTTCGTCGCCGCACATCGCGCGCTGCACCCCGCACCGGCGGGCGGACTGTTCTTCAAGGCGCCGAAACCCGGTCAGGACCGCCGCATCGATCTGCCGGCGATCGGGCCGCAGACGGTGGCGAAGGCCGCCGCGGCGGGGCTTTCCGGCATCGCCTTCGAGGCGGGCGGGGTGCTGCTCCTTGACCGCGCCGCGACCGTGGCCGCGGCCGAGGCGGCCGGGATCTTCCTGTGGGGGCGGGCAGGATGAGGCTGTTCCTGGTCGCGGGCGAGGCTTCGGGCGACAAGCTCGGCGCGGCGCTGATGGCCGGGATGAAGGCGCTTGCGCCGGGTGTCGAGTTCGCCGGCGTCGGCGGCCCGCTGATGGAGGCCGAGGGCCTCGTCAGCCTGTTCCCGATGGAAGAGCTCTCGGTGATGGGCCTCGCCGAGGTGCTGCCAAAATATCGCCAGCTCAAGCGCCGCATCGCCGAGACCGCGCAGGCGGTGCTCGAGGCCGCGCCCGCCGCGCTTGTCACCATCGACAGCCCCGACTTCTCGCTGCGCGTCGCCCGCCTCGTCAAGACGGCGCAGCCGGATCTGCGCACCATCCATTACGTCGCCCCCTCGGTCTGGGCCTGGCGCCCCGGGCGCGCGGCGAAGATGGCGCAGGTGATCGACCACGTTCTGGCGCTTCTGCCGTTCGAACCGCCCTATATGGAAGCCGCCGGCATGAGCTGCGATTTCGTCGGCCATCCGGTGGTCGCCGAGCCGCGGGCGAGTGCCGTCGAGGCCGCGCTTTTCCGCGAGCGCCATGGCATCGGCGACGAGCAGCCGCTGGTGCTGTGCCTGCCCGGTTCGCGCCGCGGCGAGGTCGAGCGGCTCGGTCCCCGCTTCGATGAGGCGCTGATGCGGCTGCGTGACCGCGAGCCCGGGCTTCGGGTGGTGCTGCCCACGGTGCGCGGCGTCTCCTCGCTGGTGCGCGAGATGACCACGCGCTGGCCGGTTGCGCCGATCGTCGTCGAGGAGGCGGCGGACAAGCGTGCGGCCTTCGCCGCGGCGGATCTGGCGCTGGCCGCCTCGGGCACAGTCAGCCTGGAACTTGCGGCAAGCCGCACGCCGATGGTGATCGCCTATGACGCGAGCTTCCTCACCTGGCACATCATCTGGCGGATGCTGCGGATCGACACGGTGACGCTGGTCAACCTGGTGTCCGAGACCCGGGCGATCCCGGAATTCCTCGGCCCCGAGTGCCGGCCAGACCGGATCTGCCGCGCCCTCGTGCGGCTTCTGGAAAGCCCCGAGGCGCGGGCGGATCAGCACGCGGCGATGGAGGAAACGATGCGCCGTCTCGGCGAGGGCGGCGAGGCGCCGGGGCTGCGCGCGGCACGCTCGGTGCTGGCGGCGATCGAGCGGAGGGGGTGATGCGGGGCGTTTGGGCTTTTGGACTGCTGGCGGTGCTGGCGGCACCGGCATGCGCCGGAGAGGGGACGTCGGCGATCGAGGAGCCGGCGGGCGAGGCGATCTGGGAGGCAAGCTGTGCGCGCTGCCACCGCGATGCGGACAAGGCGCTTGCCCGGGTGAGCTGGGCGCTGACCGGCCAGCTGCCGCCCGAGCGCGCGGTCTGGCTGCGCGATTTCATCGCGAACCACCACCCGCCGGCGCATGACAAGATCGAGGCCCTGGCCGGCTGGCTGGCGCAGCGCTGAGCCTCAGACCTTCTCGAGCGGGATCACGTCGACTGCCTGGCGGGTCTCGTGGCCGCCCGCGGTGCGCATCACGCCGCGCACCGGCGCCACGTCGGAATAGTCGCGGCCGATGGCGATGGTGACGTAATCGTCGCCGGCGAACTGGTCGTTCGTCGGGTCGAACTCGATCCAGCCGGCCTCGAAACCGACCCAGGCCCGGACCCAGGCGTGCATCGCGTCCGCGCCCTCGAGCCGCGGCTTGCCGGGCGGCGGGAAGGTGCGCAGAAAGCCCGAGACATAGCCCGCCGGAATGCCGATGCCGCGCAGCGCGGCGATCATGATATGGGTGAAATCCTGGCACACGCCGCGGCGCTGCGCGAAGGCCTCGCGCGCCGAGGTGTCGACGGTGGTCGCCTCGGCGTCGAAGGTCATCGCGCGATTGAGCGCGCGCCCGATCGTCACCACCGCCTGCTGCGCCGTCATCCCGGCCGCCAGCTGCTTGCGGGCGAAGGCCGTGGTCTCGGTCATCGGCGCGACGCGGGGGCTTGCGCCCAGAAAGTGGTGCGGCACCTCGGGGGCGAGGCTCTGCTGCGCCTCGATCTCGGCCGGCAGCCGGTCGAGCAGGGCGGAGAGGTCGCCGCTCGGCGCCGCGGTGCGACGCTCGACCTTGGCAGCGAGCTGGAACGAGACCGCACCGATCGGCGCATGCCAGGCGACAGAGGTCGTCGGGTTGCCGAAGAAATCGATCGCCTCGCGCCGCTCGTCGGGCATCGGCTCGACCGTCAGCAGCCGCGACAGCACCCGCTGCCGGCCCGGGATATCAGAGGGCAGAAGCCGCACCAGGTTGCGGATGTGATCCGAGGGCGCGGCATAGTCATAATCGATCGCGAGCCTGATTTCATACAGCATGTCAGCCCCTTACCGCAGATACGCCGCGCCGATGAGATCCGAGATCGCGGCCAGATCGCCGCGCAGGGCCGACAGCCGCCCGGTGTCGATCTCGGCCGGTGTGGCGATCAGCAGCGCGCTTTCGACCGGCACGATCGCGCGCAGCAGCGCCGTCAGCCGGCCGTTCTCGCGCGCGTCCGGCAACGCCTCGGCCAGATAGCGCAGCCGCTGCACCTGGAACAGGATCGCGCGCGGGTTGTCGGCGTCGAGGGCGAGCAGATCGACGACGGTATCGCGCGAGGTCTCGACCCGGTAGCGGCGCTGGTGGGTGATGACGCTGTCGGCGACCTCGACCGCCATGTCGAGCGAGCCCTCGGGCGCCTCGGCATCGGCGAAGGTGGCCAAGAGCGCGGCGAGCGAATCCGCCCGCTCAAGCGCGCGGCCGAAGCTGAGGAAGCGCCAGCCCGAGAAGCGATACATGTTCTCGTGCACGAGACCGGAAAAGCCGGTGATCTTGCGCAAAAGCACCGACATCGCCCGCGCTGCGTCATCGCCGGGCTTGGCCGTGGAGGTCATCCGCCGCGCGGTCTTCAGCATGTCGTTCAGCGCCGCCCAGCCATCGGTCGAGAACCGGTCGCGCACCTTGCCCGCACAGCTGCGCGCCGCCTCGAGCCGGTCGATCAGCGCCGCCGGCACCGGTTCGGCGAGATCGTAACCATAGCCGGTCAGGAACTCGTCGAGCCGCAGCAGGCGCGCATCATTCGGGTTGTCGGTGGCGGCCAGGCGCAGGTGATAGGCGCGGATCAGGCGGATCGCGTCCTCGCTGCGCTCGACGTAGCGGCCGAGCCAATAGAGGTTGTCGGCGGCGCGCGAGGGCAGGATCGCGGTGGTGGCGCGGTGGAAATCGGGCGTCGGGCGCGGCGCGAGGGTTTCTTGCGGCACCGGCCGGTCCGAGACCACCCAGACGTCGGCGACCGAGCCGCCGCGCTGCATCGCCAGCGCCGTCGCATCGCCGGTCTTTCCGATCCGGGCATAGCCGCCCTGCATGAAGCGCCAGCCGCGCGGCGTGCGCGCGGCAAAGATGCGGATCGTCATCGGCCGCGGCTCGACCCGGCCGCCGTCCTCGGCATCGACCCAGACGGGTGTCGTCGACAGCGTCACCGCCTCCTGGCCGACGAGCCCCTGACCCTCGCGCTCGAGCCAGTCGGCGATCGAGCGGGTGCCGCCATCGGCAAAGGCGCCGCCGCGCGCGGTCTCGGCGCCGATGTCGAAGGGCAGGTCGCAGGCATAGGCCGGGCCGATCATCATCCGCGCGGCATTGTCGCGGACATAGGCGCGCTCGGTGTCGCCGCCGCACCACCAGGTGGCGATGTTCGGCAGTTTCAGCGGCCCGCCCGCCAACACCTCGGCGATGCGCGGCAGGAAGGCCATCATCGCCCGCATCTCGAGCACGCCCGAGCCGAGTGCGTTGACGAGGGCAAGGTTGCCAAGCCGCACCGCCTCCATCAGCCCCGGCGTGCCGATCCGGCTTGACGGATCGAGCTCGAGCGGATCGGCGAAGGCGCCGTCGATGCGCCGCCACAGCACGCCGAGCGGCTGCGGTCCCTCGATCGTGCGCACCATCGCCTGACCGTTCTCGACCAGCAGGTCCTCGCCCTCGAGCAGCATCAGCCCGAGATAGCGCGCGATGTAGGTGTGTTCGTAATAGCTGTCGTTATGCGGGCCGGGGGTGAGGATCCCCGCCGCCCGCTCGCGCCCGCCCGCGCCCTGCGCGAGCCGCTGCAGCGCCTCGCGATAGGCGCCGAAGAAGCCCGCGAGGCGGTGGATATGGGCGCGCGGGAAGCGTTCGGGGAAGATCCGCCCGGTCGCCATCCGGTTTTCCAGCGCAAAGCCCGCGCCCGAGGGCGCCTGCGTGCGGTCGCCAAGCACCAGCCACGAGCCGTCGGGCGAGCGGCCGACCTCGAAGGCGAGGAAATGCAGGTAATGGCCGCCGCGCGGCGGCACGCCGACCATCGGCCGCAGCCATTGCCGCGAGCCCGCGATCAGCTCGGCCGGCAGATGGCCGTCGCGCACGAGGCGGCCCTGGCCGTAGAGATCGGCCATGACCTCTTCGAGCAGGTCGGCACGCTGCGCCAGCCCGTCGCAGATGCCCTGCCATTCGTCCTCGTGCAGGATCACCGGGATATGGCTGAGCGGCCATTCCCGTTCCTGCAGCGGGTCGTTCGAATATTGCCGGAAGAACACCCCGGCATCGCGCAGATAGAGATTGCCGCGCTCGAAGCGCGCGGCAATCTCGTCACGGTCGAGGCGCGAGAAGCGGTCGACGAAGCGGCGCCAGACCGGCCGCATCCGGCCCTCGGCGTCGAACAGCTCGTCCGCGACGCCCGGGGTGAGCCGGTAATCGGAGAACAGGTCCGGTGCAGGGGGCGTCGGGGCGGGCTCGGTCATGATTCATTTCTGGCTCTTTGGTCAGACAAGTCCGATGGGCCGGCGCAGGTCCAGCGTCAAGGGGAATTCCGGATGCGGGGTCTCGCTCGCGGGCTCATAGACGCCGCCGGTGTGGCCGAAGGGCTCGAACCGGGCAAGACGCCGCGCCTCGGCCTCGTAGGCATTGACCGGGAAGGTATCATAGTTGCGCCCGCCCGGGTGGGCGACGTGATAGGTGCAGCCGGCAAGGGCATGGCCCGTCCAGGTGTCGTAGATGTCGAAGACGAGCGGCGCATTCACCGGCAGCGTCGGGTGCAGCGCCTCGGGCGGCTGCCAGGCCTTGAAGCGCACGCCGCCGACCGAGACGCCGGAGGTCTGGGTTCTGGCCATCGGCACGGGGCGTCGGTTGCACATCACCTTGTAGCGGTCCTGATGGAGCGTGGTCAGCTTCACCTGAAGTCTTTCGACCGAACTGTCGGTGTAGCGCACGGTGCCCCCGATCGCGCCGGTTTCGCCCAGCACGTGCCAGGGCTCGAGCGCCTGACGCAGCTCGAGATGCACGCCCTCGGCCTGGATCTGGCCGCAGAACGGGAAGCGGAACTCGGCCTGTGCCTCGAACCAGACCGGATCCATCTCGAAACCGTGGTTCTTCAGGTCGGTGAGCAGGCTGAGCAGGTCTTCCCACAGGTAGTGCGGCAGCATGAAGCGGTCATGCAGCACCGTGCCCCAGCGAACCGGCCGGCCCTCGACCGGGGCGATCCAGCAGCGCGCGATCAGCGCGCGCAGCAGCAGTTGCTGGGCGAGCGACATGCGCGGATGCGGCGGCATTTCGAAGCCGCGGAACTCGACCAGACCGAGCCGGCCGGTCGGCCCGTCGGGCGAATAGAGCTTGTCGATGCAGATCTCGGCGCGGTGGGTGTTGCCGGTGACATCGGTCAGCATGTTGCGCAACAGCCGGTCGACCAGCCAGGGCGGCGGCGTCATCCCCTTCCAGGGCGGCGTGATCTGGCTGAGCGCGATCTCGAGCTCGTAAAGCGTATCGTGGCGCGCCTCGTCGATGCGCGGCGCCTGGCTGGTCGGGCCGATGAACAGGCCCGAGAACAGGTAGCTCAGGCAGGGATGGCGCTGCCAGATCAGGATCAGCGATTTCAGCAGGTCGGGGCGGCGCAGGAACGGGCTGTCGTTCGGCGTCGCGCCACCGACGACGACGTGGTTGCCGCCGCCGGTGCCGGTGTGGCGGCCGTCGATCATGAACTTGTCGGCGCCAAGGCGCGACAGCCGCGCCTCCTCATAGATCGCCTCGGTGGTGGCGACGCAATCCTCCCAGCTGTGGGCGGGGTGGATGTTGACCTCGATCACGCCCGGATCGGGGGCGACGCGGATCACGTTCAGCCGCGGGTCATGCGGCGGCGCATAGCCCTCGATGTGAATCGGCAGGTTCAGCTCGGCTGCCGTCGCCTCGGCGGTGGCGATCAGTTCGAGATAATCCTCGAGCGTGTCGCAGGGCGGCATGAACAGGCACAGCCGGCCGTCGCGCGGCTCGATCGCGATCGCGGTGCGCACCGCGCCGATTGCGGGATCGACGCCGTCGCCGAGATGGGCGTCCTGCGGCACCCATGTCTGCCGCTCCGCCTCTTTCGCGCCGGGGCGGAAGCCCTGCGCATGGCCCGGCGTCACCTCGGGCATCAGCGCGGCGCGCTCGACCTCTTCCTGGGCGAGGCGGTCGATCTCCTCCTGGATCTTGCGGCGCCGCTCTGCGACCACGGCCTGATAGTCGGGCAGCGGTGCATGCGGCACGGTCGGATCGGCCGGGTAGCTGTAGGGGTATTGCGCAGGCGGGATGTAGGGCAGCGAGCCGAGCGGCAGGCGGAAGCCCACCGGGCTGTCGCCCGGGATCAGGAAGATATGGCCGCGGCGCGGCTTCCACAGTTCGGAGCGCCAGTGCGACGGCCTGTCGGCCGATTGCCACCAGCGCTGGATCGGCAGCACATAGCCCGAGGGCTCGGTCAGGCCGCGATTGAAGACGCGGGCATAACGGGCGCGGTCTTCGGCGTTCTTCAGCCTGGAATTCTCCGGCGAGACATTCGGCGGCAGGTTGGCTTCCTTGAGGATCCACTCGGCCGGATCCTCGTAGGCGGGCTGGGCATAATTGCCGTCGAGCCCGAGCTTTGTCGCGAAGGTCGACATGAATTTGCCGGCCTCGGACGCCCCCATCTGCCGCGGCGCATCCTCGCGCGCGATCAGTTCGGAGTTCGTCCACACCGGCAGCCCGTCGTTGCGCCAGTAAAGCGAGAAGGTCCAGCGGGGCAGGCTCTCGCCCGGATACCACTTGCCCTGGCCGTAATGCAGGAAGCCGCCCGGCGCGAAGCGCCGTTTCAGTCGGCGGATCAGGGTATCGGCAAGGCCGCGTTTCTGCGGGCCGACGGCGGCGGTGTTCCATTCGGCCGTTTCGAAATCATCGACCGAGACGAAGGTCGGCTCGCCGCCCATGGTCAGCCGCACATCGCCCTCGCGCAGGGTGTCGTCGACCTTGCGGCCAAGCGCATTGAGCCGCTCCCAGGCTTCGTCCGAGAACGGCTTGGTGATCCGCGGGTGTTCGGCCACACGCTTGATCTTCATGTCGAAATCGAAGCTGACCTCGGGTGTGCCGATGGCGGAGAAGCCGCCGACGATCGGCGCGGCATTGCGGTAATGCGGCGTTGCGGCGAGCGGGATATGGCTTTCGCCGGTGAGCAGCCCCGAGGTCGGGTCGAGCCCGATCCAGCCGGCGCCGGGCAGAAACACCTCGCACCAGGCGTGCAGGTCGGTGAAGTCGTGGTCGGTGCCCGCGGGCCCGTCAAGCGCGACGACATCGGGCTTGAGCTGAATGAGATAGCCCGAGACGAAGCGCGCGGCAAAGCCGAGATGGCGCAGCGCCTGCACCAGCAGCCAGGAGCTGTCGCGGCACGAGCCCGAGCGCAGCGCGAGCGTCTCGTCGGGGGTCTGCACGCCGGGCTCCATCCGGATCGTGTAGTTGATCCCGCGCGCGATCCGGGCATTCAGCGCGACGAGGAAGTCGACGGTGCGGGTCTTCGAATAGTCGATCGTGCCGAGCAGCTGGGCCAGCAGCGGCCCCTCGGGCTCGGGCGTGCGGTAGATCGACAGGTCGTCACGCAACTCCTCGGGATAGTCGAAGGGCCAGAACTCGGCGCTTTCCTCGACGAAGAAGTCGAAGGGGTTGTAGATCGTCATGTCGGCGACGAGATCGACCTCGATCTTCAGCTCGGTCACCGGTTCGGGGAAGACGAAGCGGGCCAGCCAGTTGCCGTAGGGGTCCTGCTGGTGATTCACGAAGTGCCCGCCGGGCGAGATCTTCAGCGAATGCGAGATCACGCGGGTGCGCGAATGCGGGGCCGGGCGCAGGCGGATGATCTGCGGGCCCAAAGTGACGGGCCGGTCATACTTGTAATGCGTCAGGTGATAGATGGATGCGTAAATCGCCATGGTCGCGCCTTCTTCGTTCGGTGCGGCCAGATTAGGCGATGGCCATGACACCACCACCCCAAACGCATGGCGGGCGGGCCCGAAAGCGACGGCCGCGGCGGGGGCGCTTAAAAAATGGGCGGCCGCTGGCCGGCGCGGGGCCCGGCAATCTTCGCCCCGGACGGGGTTTTCCCTTTTGCACTCAAGGCGCTATATCAGGGCGCGTGGCAGTTTGCGCAGAAGAGGCTGGGATGCGGGAGAAAGCGAAGGCAGTGATCCTTGCGGTGGTGATCGGCGCGGCGGGGGCCGGGGGCTTCACCGCGCTCGGCGTGCCGGCAGGGGCACTGATCGGAGCGAGCCTTGCGGTGGCGCTGGCGGCGGCAGCGAACGTGCCGGTCGATGTGCCGGCGCGGCTGCGCGACGTTGCCTTTTGCGTGATCGGGATCTCGCTCGGCTCGGGCATCGACCCCGATATCGGGCACCGGGTGATCGCCTGGGGGCTGAGCCTCGGCTTCCTGGTGCTGTCGCTGATCGTCACGCTGGCCTGCGGCGCGCTCGTGCTGACGCGCGGCTTCGGCTACACGCGCGAGACCGCGGTTCTGGCCACGGCCCCGGGCACGATGTCGAACGTGATCGCGCTGGCGCTCGAGGGGCGGGGCGATGTCAACGCGATCATGGTGTTGCAGATCGTGCGGATGCTGGTGCTGGTGGCGCTGGTGCCGCCGCTGGCCACGCTGCTCGATACTGCGCCGGTGGCGCCCGTGCTGCGCGCGGCGATGCCGGTTGCCGCCTTCGCGCTGCTGCTGGCGGCGGCCTATGGTCTTGGCTTTCTCGGGCAACGGCGGGGCGTACCGGCGGCCTGTCTGCTTGCCGGGCTGGTGCTGAGCGGCGGCAGCCATGCGGCGGGGCTGGTGCAGGGCGCGGTGCCGGTCTGGGCGCTGTTCGCTGGCTTCACCCTGACCGGCGCGACGCTCGGCACCCGGCTGACCTCGGTCGGGCTGGTGGCGATTGTGCGGATGGCGAAGGCGGGGGCGGCGCTCGTTGCCACCACGCTCGCCGTCTCCTTCGTCTTCGCGGCGCTGACCTCGGCGGTCACCGGGCTGCCGCTCGCCGAGGTCTGGATCGCCTTCGCGCCGGGTGGGGTCGAGGCGATGGCCGCGATCGGCCTCTCGCTCGGCTTCGACCCGGCCTATGTCGCGCTCCATCACTTCGCCCGCATCCTGACGCTGATCGTGCTGGTGCCGCTCGCCACCCGGGGAGGACGGACCGGAGCCTGATTCGGCCGCATGCCGAAACGAAAAAGCGCCGCAAGGGCGGCGCTTGTTTCGGGGCAGCGATAGGGGCCTCTCAGCCGTTCCAGGTGCGGACCTGGCCGCAATCCATGTGCACGAAGTTCGAGCGCATGTACCGGCCGACGCCGCCGGCGTGGCAGGCCGCTGCCGCGGCGTAGATCTGCGGCACCGAGCGCGACTTGAGCCGCAGATCGGCGGCCATGCCCTTCATGTGCAGCGAGTTCTTTGCCACCCCGCGCGAGCGGGCGCGCAGCATCGCATTGGTCGTCGGCGAGCGATAGCCCGACAGCATCATATAGGGTTCGCCGGTGTCCATCAGCCGGTGCGAGGCGGCGGCGATGTCGATCGTGCGCGGGTCGATCACGACCTTCTGGTCGGTCCGCCAGTCGCGCATGAAATGGTTGATTTCCTTGAGCGCCTCGGGAACGTAGTCGCCCTCGATCCAGTAGATCGTGTCGATGCTCTCGCCGGTGCGGCCGGAATACATCTTGATGCGTCGGATATCACCGGCTCCGCGCAGAAAGCCGAAGGCGTTCGATGCGGTCGGCGCGGCCGTGACAGCGGTCGCTGCGAAGGCTGCAAGAAGCCCGCGGCGGGAAAGTGTCGTCATGCTCATATCCAGTTCGCCTGTCCTGTCGTTCGAGGGTGCCGTCATTCGACGTGCGGTTGAAACCTGCCTCCCCCTTACCATGGCATAGTTATGGCACAGCCTCTGTCGCGTTCCAATCGCGGAATCCGGATCGAAAAGCGCAAGGGGGAAAATCGGCAGGTTTCTGCCCAAAATTCTTGCCTGTTGCCCGGCCGTCGCAGTCCTGTGCCTTCGGCGCCGCAGCCAAGGCCGCTTTGTTGCGCAGATCTGGACAGTGCCGGGGTTTTGCAGGACTCTGGGAACATTGATGTTTCAGGGGGAACGGGACAGATGTGGGGTGCGATGCGCGGTGTCGGCGGCGCGGCGCTGCTGGCGGCCTTGATGGCGGGCACGGCGATCGGCGGGACGATGGCGCCAACCGTCGCCGACGCGCCGATGATGGATGGCTTCGCGCAGGCGGTGGCCGAGGGCGTGGCGCGCGACGACGGGCTTGCCGCCTTCTATGCCGGGCGCAGCTATGCCCCGATCTGGACCACCGGCGCCGATGCCGACCGCCGCGCCGCCTTCTTCGCCGCGCTCGACACTGCCGGCGCCCATGGCCTGCCGGTCGAACGCTACGATGCCGCGGGACTGCGCGCGCGCTTTGCCACGATCCGCTCCGAGCGCGAGCGTGGTCTGCTCGAGGCCGAGATGTCCCGGACCTGGGCCGCCTATGCGCATGATGTCTCGAACGGCGTGCTCGAGCCGAAGAAGATCGACCCGGGCCTCGTGCGCGAGATCCCGCGCCGCGACATGGCCGAGCTGATCGCCGGCTTTGCCGCCGCCGAGGCGCCGGCACGCTACCTGCGCGACCTCGCCCCGAGCGCGCCGCAATACGCCCAGCTGATGCGCGCGCGGCTTGACCTTGCGGCGCAGATCGCGGCGGGCGGCTGGGGTGCGGCGGTGCCGGCGACGGTGCTGCGCCCGGGCGAGAGCGGCGCCGCGGTGATCGCGCTGCGCGACCGGCTGCAGGCGATGGGGTATCTCGGCCGCTCGGCCAGCCCGCGCTATGACGTGGCGCTGCAAAAGGCGGTGCAGCAATATCAGATCGACCTTGGTCTCAAGTCCGACGGCATCGCCGGTGAGGCGACGCTGGCCGAGATCAACCACAGCCCCGAGGAACGGATGGGCGCGATCCTCGTCGCGATGGAGCGGCTGCGCTGGATGAACGGGATCGACCTTGGCGCGCGCCACATCTGGGTGAACATCACCGACTTCTCCGCCCGCATCGTCGATCACGGCAAGACCACCTTCGAGACGGTGACCGTCGTCGGGCAGAACCAGGCCGACCGCCGCACGCCCGAATTTTCCGATCAGATGGAGATGATGGTGATCAACCCGAGCTGGTCGGTGCCGCGCTCGATCACCGTCAAGGAATACCTGCCGATGATGCAGCGCAACCCGAACGCGGCGGCGCACATCAATCTCGTCGACAGCCGCGGCCGCACCGTGCCGCGCTCGGCGGTGAATTTCGCCGCCTATACCGCGAAGACCTTCCCCTTCGCGATGCGACAGCCGCCATCCGACGGCAATGCGCTCGGCCTGGTGAAGTTCCTGTTCCCGAACCCCTGGAACATCTACCTGCACGACACGCCATCGAAGTCTCTGTTCAGCAAGGACGTGCGCACCTTCAGCCATGGCTGCGTGCGGGTCGGCAAGCCGTTCGAGCTGGCCTATGCGCTGCTCGCGCCGCAGGCGCCCGATCCCGAGGCCTATTTCCAGAGGATCCTCGCCACCGGGCAGGAGACGACGGTGCGGCTGGACACGCCGGTGCCGGTGCATCTGGTCTATTTCACCGCCTGGCCGACGGCGAGCGGGCGGATGGAATATCGCCGCGATGTCTACGGCCGCGATGCGGCGCTCTTTGCCGCGCTCGAGAAGGCGGGGGTGGAATTGCCCGTGCTCTCGAACTAGATCGGGAACGGGCGCGCGCGCCTGCAGGCGAAGAATTCGAGGAGGCCAGCATGGCACAGACGGTTGAAACCATTGCGCGGGCACTGAACGCGCGGGCGGAGGGCGATCTGAGCCTGCCGATCGACGGCGCCTCCGAGCCCGCCGCCGCCGGCCCACGCCAGCTTGCCCTGGCGATGAGCCCGAAATACGCCGATGGTATCCGGGCGGGCGAGGCGCGCGTGGCGCTGCTGTTCGAGGGCGCCGACTGGCGCTCCTACGGGCTCGAGGCCGCGATCTTCGTCGCGCGGCCCCGGCTTGCGATGGCGGGACTGTCGAAAGCCTTCGATCCGGGCCCAGAGATCGCGCCCGGCATCCATCCCTCGGCGGTGATCGACGCCAGTGCCGAGATCGGCGAGAACGCGGCGATCGGTCCCTTCGTGATGATCGGGCGCGGCGTGAAGATCGGCGCGAACGCCCGGATCGGAGCCCAGGTGGTGATCGCCGAGGGCGCCCGGATCGGCGCCGATGCGCTGATCCTCTATGGCGCCAAGATCGGCGCGCGGGTGGTGATCGGCGATCGCTTCATCTGTCAGCCCGGCGCGGTGATCGGCGCCGACGGCTTCTCCTTCGTCACGCCGGAGAAATCGGGGGTCGAGGAGATCCGCGAGACGCTCGGCGAACGCGCCCATTTCAACGACCAGCACTGGCACCGCATCCATTCGCTCGGCACCGTCGAGATCGGTGACGATGTCGAGATCGGCGCCAATGCCTGTATCGACCGCGGCACGGTGCGCGCGACCTCGGTCGGGCGCGGCACCAAGATCGACAACCTCGTGCACATCGGCCACAATGTGCAGGTCGGCGAGGATTGCCTGCTGTGCGGCCAGGTCGGTATCGCCGGTTCGACCCGGATCGGCAACCGCGTGGTGCTGGCGGGGCAGGTGGGCGTCTCCGACAACATCTTCATCGGCGACGACGTGATCGCGGGCGGCGCCACCAAGATCCTGTCGAACGCGCCGGCCGGGCGCGTGCTGCTCGGATATCCGGCGATCAACATGAAGACCCATGTCGAGGCATGGAAAAATATCCGCCGCTTGACGAGATTGTTTGCACAGGTGGCCGAGCTTCGCGAAACTGTTGCAAAGCTGTCCGAGAAGAGGGGCGGAAATTAACGGCAGATGAGGCCAGACGTGCAAGACCAGATCATTTCCATCATCGCCCGCGAGGCGGTGCTCGAGCCTGCGGAGGTGCGCCCCGAGATGACGCTCGAGGAGCTGGGGCTCGACAGCCTCGGTCTCGTCGAGATGATCTTCGCCATCGAGGAGGCCTTCGGCGTTTCCGTGCCCTTCAACGCCAACGAGCCGGCGCAGACCGATTTCGACATTTCCTCGGTCGGCGCGATCGTGCGTGCGGTCGAGCGGCTGATCTCCGGGCCTTCGGCGGCGGCGGTTGCCTGAGCCGATGCGGCGCGTTGTCATCACCGGGGCCGGGACGGTCAACGCCTTGGCCCGGGACCTGCCCGGAACCCTTGCGTCCATGGCCGAGGGGCGCACGGGGATCGGCCCGCTCGACCTGCCCGATGTCGAGCGGCTCTCGGTGCGGATCGGGGCGCAGGTGACGGGCTGGGAGCCCGAGGCGCTTTTCGACCGCACGAAGCTTTCCCTCTATGACCGCTTCACGCAATTCGCCCTCGTCGCCGCGGACGAGGCGATGGCGCAGGCCGGGCTTGCGGCGGTGCCGGGCGATCCGGTCCGCTGGGGCTGCGTGATGGGCACCGCGGGCGGCGGCAACGGCACGGTGAACGACGCCTTCCGCGCCGTCTTTGCCGAGGGCAAGAACCGCGTCCATCCTTTCACCGTGCCGCGGCTGATGAACAACGCCGCCGCCTCGCACATCACCATGGCCTGGGGGCTGATGGGGCCGGCCTTCTCGGTCGCCACCGCCTGCGCGAGTTCGAACCACGCGATCGGCCTCGCCTTCCAGATGATCCGCGCCGGCATGGCCGACGGGATGCTGGCGGGCGGCTCGGAAGCGATGCTGACCTTCGGCGGGCTGAAGGCCTGGGAGGGGCTGCGGGTGATGTCGCCCGAGGGCTGTCACCCGTTCAGCCTCGGCCGCACCGGCATGGTGCAGGGCGAGGGCGCGGCCGTCTTCGTGCTTGAGGAGTACGAGGCCGCGCGGGCGCGTGGCGCGGAGATCCTGGCCGAGATCCGGGGCTTCGCGATGACCTCAGATGCGGGCGACATCGTCATGCCCTCGGTCGATGGCGCGGCGCGGGCGATGCGCGGTGCGCTTGCCGATGCCGGCATTGCGCCCGGCGAGGTGGGCTATATCAACGCCCATGGCACCGGCACCGCGGCGAACGACCGCACCGAGGCCGCGGCGATCCGCGCGGTCTTTGGCGAGGCACCGCCGCCCGTCTCCTCCACCAAGGCGATGCACGGGCACTGCATCGGCGCGACCGGGGCGATCGAGCTGCTCGCCTGTCTGCTTGCGCTGCGCGACGGGGTGCTGGCGCCGACGCTCGGCTTTCAGGCGCCCGATCCCGACTGCCCGCTCGACGTGGTGCCGAACGCGGCGCGCAAGGCTGATGTCTCGGTTGCGATGTCGAACGCCTTCGCCTTCGGCGGGCTGAATGCGGTGCTGGTGCTGAGCCGGGGGTGAAACGGAAAACGCCTCCCCGAGGGGAGGCGTTTCAAACCCTTGCGGGCGACCTGCAGACGCAGCTTACTGCTTCTTGGGCTCGACCACGGTGGCGGTGCTGGTCTTCGTCACAGCCTCATAGGCAGCGGTGAAGCCCTTGAGCGAGATCGCCACGGTGACCGGGTGATCGGGCGCAGCGACCGGGACCACCGTCATCGACACCTTGTTGCCCTTCTTAAGGGTGGCAAGTTCCTCGGCGGTCAGGCCGACGCGGGCGAAGCAGCCCACCGGCGCGCAGAAGGTGAAGGGATAGGAGCGCGGCTCGTTGGTGTCGATCTTCAGCACCACGCCCTGCGTCAGCAGCGTCTCGAGCGGGGTCATGATCGTCGCGCCGGCCACGGCCTTGGCGCTGCCGGCCAGCGCCACCAGCGAGATGTCGGCGACGTTGTTGCCCTTCTCGTCCTTCAGCAGCTGGTACATCTGGCACGGATCGTTGCCGTCCTCGGTGTGGACGCATTGCAGCGACCAGTCATCGAAGGTCTTGGCGATATAGGTCGAGCCGGGGCCATCGGGCTTCTTGTCGGCGGCCGGGGCCTCGGCCGGGGCAGGGGTCTGCGCCGCGGCATCGCCGGCAGCGGGCGCGGTCGCGGCCGGAGCCTCGGCCGCCGGGGGGGTCGTCGCGGCGCCGTCGGTCGCGGTGGCGTCCTGCGCGAAGGCTGCCGGGGCGGCAAGGCCCAGGACCAATGCGATCGCGAGGTGTTTCGTCAGCTCAGTCATTTTAGCCTTCCATGCTGAACAGGTGTCCCCGCGCCATTAGCACGCCGGCTCGCGGCTGTCAGCGGGCAAAACTGCGCGGAGGCGGTCCGGGCGGCGGTGGCGCATTACAGTTGCGTGAACAGCGGGTGATGCCGGAGGCAGAAGAAAAGGGCCCCGAGTGTGGAGCCCTTTTCATCTTTCCCCCTGTCGGACCGGCCGACTTTGTCATTGGGATGAACGCTAAAACGGAACGAAAATTTCGTCAACAGTCAAATGACGGTTCTGTAAACACCTGTTTTCGTGAAAGAATGCTGCACCCGAACGGGGGCGGCCAGTCCGACGGAGAGAAAAGCCCCGGTGCCGCCGCAAGTCGCTGCCGGGCAGGTTCGGGCTGGCACCGAGAGGTTAAATTTGTATTCTGCCCGGTAACGATGGTGCGCGCCCCGGCCGGGGCGCTGGCGTGTGAGGGACGGATGACGGGTGTTCTGACCGAGGCGGGGATCTTTGTCGGCGGCGGCGGCGAGGGGCATGCGCTGCCACAGCAGCTGCTGCTGAAATATGGCAACCGGCACGGGCTGGTGGCGGGGGCGACCGGCACCGGCAAGACCGTGACGCTGCAGGTGCTGGCCGAGGCGTTCTCGACCGCCGGCGTGCCGGTCTTCATGGCCGACGTGAAGGGCGATCTGGCCGGCATTGCGATGCCGGGCACGGCCACGGGCAAGCTGCACGAGGCCTTTGCCGCCCGCGCCGCGACGATCGGCTATGAGCTTGCCTATCGCGACTTTCCGGTCACCTTCTGGGATCTCTTCGGCGAGCAGGGCCACCCGGTGCGCACCACGGTCTCGGACATGGGGCCCTTGCTGCTGTCGCGCCTGCTCGGCCTGACCGAAGCGCAGGAGGGGGTGCTGAACATCGCCTTCCACGTCGCCGACAGCGAGGGGCTTGCGCTGCTCGACATGGCCGACCTGCGGGCGATGCTGGTGAATGTGGGTGAGCGCGCCGACGAGCTGTCGCTGCGCTATGGCAATATCGCGCCGCAATCGGTGGGGGCGATCCAGCGCGCGCTTCTGGTCCTCGAGAACCAGGGCGCGGTGAAGTTCTTCGGCGAGCCGGCGCTCGATCTCGCCGACATGATGATCCCGGCGCCCGACGGGCGCGGCCGGGTCAATGTGCTGGCCGCCGACAAGCTGATGGGCAGCCCGCGGCTCTACGCGACCTTCCTGCTCTGGCTGCTGTCGGAGCTTTTCGAGCAGCTGCCCGAGGTCGGCGACCCGGACAAGCCGACATTCGTCTTCTTCTTCGACGAGGCGCATCTTTTGTTCGACGACGCACCGAAGGCGCTGGTCGACAAGGTCGAGCAGGTGGCGCGGCTGATCCGCTCGAAGGGGGTGGGGGTCTATTTCGTCACCCAGAACCCGGCGGACGTGCCCGAGGACATCCTCGGCCAGCTCGGCAACCGGGTTCAGCACGCGCTGCGCGCCTTCACCGCGCGCGATCAGAAGGACCTGAAACGCGCCGCCGAGAATTACCGCGCCAACCCGCGCTTCGACACCGAGGACGCGATCCGCGAGGTCGGCACCGGCGAGGCGGTGACCTCCTTCCTCGAGGCGAAGGGCGTGCCCGGCGTGGTCGAACGCACCCTGGTGCGGCCGCCGCAATCGCGCCTCGGCCCGCTGCGCCCCGAGGAGCGCCGCGCGATCCTCGCATCCTCGCCCTTCGGGCTGAAATACGACAAGGTGGTCGACCGCGAGTCGGCCTACGAGATCCTGACCGCGCGCGCCGCCGCCGCGGCAAAGGACGCCGCCGAGGCCGAGGCGACGGCGCAGAAAGCCGACAGGACCGAGGAGGCGCGCGAGTTCCGCAATGCCCGCCGCTATGACGGCGGCGGCAGCGACAAGACGGCCAGGACCGCGCCACGGCGCAGCTCCTCCGCCCGCAATGACAGCCTGCTCGAGACCTTCGGCAAGAGCCTGGTGCGCCAGCTTGGCACGAAGGCCGGGCAGCAGATCGTGCGCGGCGTTCTCGGCACGCTCTTCCGCGCCCGCTGATCAGGCGCCGGGACGCGGCAGAAGCCGCGCCTCGGCCATCATCGCGATCAACAGCTCGATATGCCGCGCCAGGCTGTACTGCGCGCAGCCCTCGCGCCGATGCGCCTCGAGCACCGCCTCCTCGGCAATCAGCGCGCGCAGCGCCGCCTCGGGGGTGGGCGCCTCGGCAAGCCGCATCAGCCGCTTCAGATCGCGCGCGCGGTTGTACTCGCCCTGGCCACAGCGCGCGGCGCGGATCAGCAGACGCGGCCGGCGCAGCGTGGCGATACTGTCGTGAAGGTCGGTCATGGCAGGTCCCCCGTGCAAAGATCAGAGCAGCATCACTCAACCTATACGTGTGTTGCGCGAAGCCCCGCAGAACCGCGCGGCCCATATGGAAATCTTTAGAATTTTTAAAGAAATCTGGGGGTCGCCCGAGTTATTAACGAACGGGTAATCAAAGCAACCCACGGTTGTTACTGACGAAACGGCGGCAGGGCGACGGCGCCTGCGCCGCGCCGATCCGGGGGAAGACATGACGACGACCAGCCCGGCCCTGGCACCGCTTCCGGCATGGCTGCCGGACCATGCGCGGCTCTACCTGCGCCATGTCGAGGAGGGGATCCCGCTGCGCGCGCTGGCGCGGGCCGAGGGCTGTCACGCCTCGACGGTGCTGCGCCGCGTGCGCCAGGTCGAGGCGCGCCGGGACGACCCACTGGTCGACGAGGCGCTGGCGCGGCTCGGGCATGGCACCGCTTTCGTCGGGACGGCCGTTCATCGAAAGGACGAGACCGAGATGACCGCACCGATCCGCCCTGCGGGCCTGCCCGCGGACGAGGAGCTTGTGGCGCGCGAGGGGCGCCGGATCCTGCGCCGCCTCGCCGAACCCTCGGCGCTGCTGCTCATCGCCGATGACATGGACAAGGCCGTGGTGCTGCGCGGCACGGTGCGCACCGCGGTGACCGAACGCGCGCTGGCGCGGGTCTTCGCGCTGAAGGACTGGATCCAGCTGCACCGCGCCGCCCGGGTGACGAGCTATGAGATCACCGTTGCCGGGCGCGCCGCGCTGAAGCGGATGATCGAGGAGGAGACCCTCGCGCGCGGCCTGCCGGGCGGAGAGGCGGCGGGCTCGGTCTTTGCCGGCCAGCATCGCGACTGGGGCGAGCGCGCGGTGCCCGAGGCCACGGGGCAGACGCGGCGGCTGCGCGCGAACCTCGCCGAAAGCCCGCTTGCGGTGCTGGCGCGGCGGCGCGACGCGCAGGGGCAGCCCTTTCTCGGCCCGGAGCTGGTCGCGGCGGGCGAGCGGCTGCGCGAGGATTTCGAACTCGCCCAGATCGGCCCGCGTGTGGCACAGAACTGGGAACGGTTTCTCACCTGTGGCGAGCGCGCGGGCTATCGGCCGGATCTGGGCCCGGGCTCCGGCGGCTCCGACCGCGCCCGCGAGCGCCTCGCCGCGGCGCTGCGCGACCTCGGCCCGGGGCTTGGCGACATGGTGCTGCGCTGCTGCTGCTTTCTCGAGGGGCTCGAGGCCGCCGAGCGGCGGTTGGGCTGGTCGGCGCGATCGGGCAAGATCGTGCTGCGCATCGCGCTGATGCGGCTCAAGCGCCATTACGACGAGACCTCTGGCGGCACCTCGCCGCTGATCGGCTGAACGGCCCGGAGGCGGGCAGGGGGCGCCGCCCCCTCGGGCTTCGCCCTCACCCCCGGGATATTTGGAGCGATTGGAAGACAAGGGCCATTGCCGCTTCCAATTGCCTCAAATATCCCGGGGGTGAATTTTGCCGTCAGGCAAAAGAGGGGGCTGGCCCCCTCTTGTCTTTTCTTCAGACGAGCGAGGTCACCCAGAGCACCGTCGCATCCTCGTGGCTCACCGAGACGAGGTTGTGCCCCATGCTGGCATCGTAATAGGCGCTGTCGCCGCGCTTCAGCTCCTGCGGTTCGTAGAACTCGGTATAGAGCCGCACGATGCCGGTGAGGACATAGAGAAATTCCTCGCCGTCGTGGCGCACCCAGCCATGGAACTCCTCGAAGCTGCGTGCCCGGATCCGGGCACGATAGGGCAGCATCTGCTTGTTGCGCAGCGCATTCGCCAGAAGCTCGTGCTCGTAGGTGGTGGTCAGATGCGCCACGCCCTCGCCGGCGCGGGTCACTGCCATCCGCCCCGTCACCTGCCCCTTCGAGGGTGGGGTGAACAGCTGCGGCACCGAAATGGCCAGCCCCTCGGCGAGCTTCTTCAGCGCCTCGTAGGTCGGTGACATCTGCCCGTTCTCGATCTTCGAGAGGGTCGAGCGGGCCAGCCCCGCCTGCGCCGCCGCCTGTTCGAGCGTCCAGCCGCGGGCCTTGCGCAGCTCGCGCACCCGTGCGGCGAGGTCGACGGGTTCGGGCACCACTTCCTCGCCGCTCTCGCGCGCGATGCGGATGATCTTCGCGTGTTCGATCTCGCCCATGGCGGCCTCCGGCTTGCAACCCCGATGCACGCGGCGTAGCAGGAAGCCATGCTCTCTGTCCATGCTTCCTCCTTTGCAGACCCCGCGCCCGCGTCCTTCAACATGGCGGCCCATGTGCTTGCCCCTGCCGCCGCGCGCGCCGATCGCTCGGCCTTGCAGATCCTCAGCCCGACGGGCGCCGAGCGCTGGTCCTGGGCACGGCTCGAGGCGGCGGTGCGCGGCGCGGGCACGGGGTTCCTGGATGCCGGGCTGGTGCCGGGCGATCGGGTGCTGTTGCGGCTTGGCAATACCCCCGAGTTCCCGGTGGCCTATCTCGGCGCGATCGCGGTCGGGCTGGTGCCGGTGCCGACCTCGCCGCAGCTGACGGCGGGCGAGATCACCAGGATGGCGGCGCAGGTCGCCCCGGCGGCGGTCGTCGCGGGCGCGGGCATCGCGCTGCCCGACAGCCCCGCGCGGGTGATCGGCGAGGCGGAGCTGCGCAGCTTCGAGGCGCTCGCCCCCTGTGCCTGGGAGATGGGCGATCCGGACCGGCTGGCCTATGTCGTCTTCACCTCGGGCACCTCCGGGCAGCCGCGGGCGGTGATGCATGCGCATCGCGCGATCTGGGCGCGGCGGATGATGCACGCGGGCTGGTACGGGTTGACGCCCGCGGACCGGATCCTGCACGCCGGCGCCTTCAACTGGACCTACACGCTCGGCACCGGGCTGATGGACCCGTGGTCGGTCGGCGCCACCGCGCTGATCCCGGCGCCCGGCGTGCCGGCGCAGGCGCTGCCGCTGCTTCTTCGCCGCTTCGATGCGACGATCTTTGCCGCCGCACCCGGGGTGTACCGGCAGATGCTGCGGCATCATCCGAAGCTCGACCTGCCGCGGCTGCGGCACGGGCTCAGCGCCGGCGAGGCGCTGCCCGCGTTCACCCGGCAGCACTGGCGCGCGGCCACGGGGACCGAGATCTACGAGGCGCTCGGCATGTCGGAATGCTCGACCTTCGTCTCGGGTGCGCCGGGGCACCCGGCACCCGAGGGCTGCGCCGGCTGGCCGCAGCAGGGGCGCACCCTCGCCGTGCTTGGCCCCGAGGGCGCCCCGGTGCCGCGCGGCACCCCCGGCACGCTCGCCGTGCACCGCACCGATCCCGGGCTGTTCCTGGGTTACATGGGCGCGCCCGAGGAGACCGCCGCGCGCTTCAGCGCCGATGGGGAATGGTTCCTCACCGGCGACACGGTGACGATGACCGAGGCCGGGGCGATCCGCTACGAGGGGCGCGCCGACGACATGATGAACGCCGGCGGCTTCCGTGTCAGCCCGCTCGAGGTCGAGGCGGCGATGGCCCTTTGTCCCGAGGCGGGCGAGGTTGCGGCCGTCGAGATCCGGGTCAGCGCCGAGGCGAGCGTGATCGCCCTTGCCCATACCGGCGCCGTGACGCCCGAGGCGCTGGCCGCCCATGCCGCCGCCACGCTTGCCCGCTACAAGCAGCCCCGCCTGTTCCGCGCCGTTGCCGAATTGCCGCGCAACCGCAACGGCAAGATCGACCGCCGCGCCCTGCGCGACGCCTGGCCCAAGGAGCCCGCCGCATGATCCCGCTCGACATCTTCGCCGACCCCGTCTGCCCCTGGTGCCTGATCGGCAAGGCCAATCTCGACCGCGCGCTCGAGGCGCGGCCGGGCCATCCCTTCGTCCTTGCCTGGCATCCGTTCCGGCTTGACCCGACGATGCCCGCGGGCGGCATGGCACGCCCCGATTACCTGCGCGCAAAATTCGGGGCCGAGGCAGACAGCATCGACATTCCAGTGCTCGAGGCCGCGCGGCGGGCCGGGGTCACGCTGGACCTCGCCGCCATCGCGCGGGTGCCGAATACGCTCGATGCGCACCGGCTGCTGCACTGGGCCGGCATCGAAGGGCGGCAGACCCCGGTGATGTCGGCGCTGATGCGCGCCTTCTGGCGCGAGGGGCGCGACATCGGCGCGCCCGAGGTTCTGGCCGAGATCGGCGCCGGGGCAGGGATGGACCGGGCGCTGGTCGCACGGCTCCTTGCAAGCGGTGCCGACCGCGACGAGGTCCTCGCCCGCGAGGCCCATGCCCGCGAACGCGGCATCCGCGCCGTGCCGAGCTTTGTCATCGGCAACCGCCACATGGTCGAGGGCGCGCAGCCGGTCGAGACCTGGCTCTCGGTGATCGACGAGCTTTCGGCCCCTCCGGAAGATGCTCCCGAAGCTGAGCACTGACGCACAGCCCCCTGCGCGATCCCGCGCGGCGCGGGGCTGGCATTCCCGCGCAAGGGGGCTATGGTTCGGCGCGAACCTGAAAGGCCCCTCCCGTGACCCAGTCCCCCGTTCCCGCACCGGTGCGCACCCTGTCGCTGCCCGAATTCGTGGCGATGCTTGCCTCGCTCACCGCCACCGTCGCCTTCTCGATCGATGCGATGCTGCCGGCGCTGCCCGAGATCGCCGCGACGCTCTCGCCCGGGGACGTGAACCGCGCCCAACTGGTGCTGACCGTCTTCGTGCTCGGCATGGGGCTTGGCACCTTCTTCGTCGGGCCGATCTCGGACGCGATCGGGCGCAAGCGCACGATCACCGGCGGCATCGTGATCTATGTGGTGGGCGCGCTCGCCGCCGCCTGGTCGCACAGCCTCGAGATGCTGCTGATCGCGCGCTTCGTGCAGGGGATCGGCGCGTCGGGGCCGCGGATCGTGCCGATGGCGCTGGTGCGCGACCTCTATGCCGGGCGCGAGATGGCGAAGATCACCTCCTTCATCATGATGCTCTTCATCCTGGTGCCGGCGCTGGCGCCGACGATCGGCGGAGCGATCGCCGCGGTCTTCGGCTGGCGCGGCATCTTCGGCGCCTTCGTGGCCTTCGGTCTGCTCGGCGTGCTCTGGGTGATCCTGCGCCAGCCCGAGACCCTGCCGCCCGAACGTCGCCGCCCCTTCGTGCCGGGGGCGCTGCTCTCGGGCGCGCGCGAGGTGCTGTCGGATCGCGATGTGCGGTTCTACACCGCGATCCTCGCGCTCGGCTTCGGGCAGATGTTCTCGGTGCTGTCCTCCTCGCAGCAGCTCTACGCCGCCTATGGCGTGCACGAGACCTTCCCGCTGTGGTTCGGCGCGGTGGCGATCCTTGCCGGCACCGGCTCGGTCTTCAACGCGCGCTTCGTGATGCGGCTCGGCATGCGGCGGATCGTGCGCGGCGCCTATCTGATGCAGGTCTGCCTCTCGGCACTGATGCTGGCGGCGCTGCTCGCGGGCTTCGTGACCCCGGCGGGCGGGCTGCTCGCGGTCTTCGCCTGGAACGTGTCGGTGTTCTTCATCGCCGGCCTCACCTTCGGCAACCTGAATGCGCTGGCGATGCAGAAGATGGGGCATCTCGCCGGCATGACCGCCTCGGTCGTCACGGCACTTTCGACGGTGGGCGCGGTGTCGATCGCGGCGCCGGTCGGGCTGATGTTCGACGGCACGGCGCGCCCGGTGGTGATCGCCACGCTGATCTGCTCGGGCCTTGCCTGGGCGCTGATGGGGCGCACCGACGATCAGATCTGAGGCAGGGGCGCGCGCCGCCCCGTTTCCGTCCCGGTAACGGCACGACGGCAGGCACTGCGTCACCGCCCCGCTTCCAATTGCCTCAAATATCCCGGGGGTGAATTTTGCCGTTAGGCAAAAGAGGGGGCAGGGCCCCCACCTTACTCGTTGTCGCCAAAGCGCGAATCGTCGTCGAACTCGTCCTCGCCCTCGGGCACGAACTTCTCCGACAGCAGGATCGAGTGGTTGTCATGCAGCGGATCCATGACGACATCCGAGGGCAGCTCGCCCGTCAGCCAGTCACGGATCTCGTCACGCGCCTCGGCCGGGTCCTGCCCGGAAAGCTCGGCGATATAGGTGATGAAGGCGCGCTGGTCGCCGTCGATCTCGTCAAGCCGGTCTTCCTCGGCATCGGGCCAGCGGTTCTGGATCGCCTCATAGAAGGCAGTCCAGTTGTCCTGAACATGGTGCCATTTCATCTCAGTCTCCTTCCCGGCGCAAACCCTCCCGCGCCCGCCTCAACATTGCGCTTCAACGGGGCGGGAGAAAAGGCCTTTCTCCTGTTTCGGTTGTCGCGGAACGGGGCCCGCTCAGAACCAGCTCTGCACTGTCCGGGCGCCGCCCGAGACGTCCTCGCCGACACCGGCGACCGTGTTGCACCCGGTCAGGGCGACCGCAAGTGCGGTCAGAAGGATCAGCTTCTTCATTGCTCTGCCTCATACCACCAGACTTCGGGCTGAAAGCCCGGCCAGTCCCCATATAGCGGAAGTCTTTCGGGAAAGTGAAGGTTGCGGTCATGCGCGATGCGCGAGATCGGCGCATACCAGCCGGGAATGACATAGCGCCCCGCCGTCAGCACCCGGTCGAGGGCGCGCACCGCGGCGGTGAAATCCTCGGGCGTGCGCGCCTCGAGCATGGCACGCACCATCGCCTCGGCGGCGGGGGCGTTCATCCCCATCCAGTTGCGCGAGCCGGGCTCGTTCACCCCGCGCGCGCCCCAGTACAGCATCTGCTCGTTGCCCGGGCTGAGCGAGAGCGCGCGGCTGTACCAGGCCATGCCGAAGTCATAGCTGTTGGTGCGCGCCTGGTATTGCGCGTCGTCGACCGTCGTCACCTTCGGGAAGATGCCGATCCGGCGCAGCGCCTCGACATAGATGTCGACGATCGACTGGGTCTCGGTCGCGCCCTGCTTCAGCACGATCTCGAAGCGGAAGGGCGTACCCGCGGCGTCTCGCAGCACACCGTCCGCGCCCACGCTCCAGCCCGCCTCCTCGAGCAGGTTCATCGCCTTGCGGCTGTTCTTGCGGTTGAGTTCGCTGCCGTCCGAGACGGGCAGGGCATAGCCATCGAGCGTGCCGGGCGGCAGCTCTGCGGCAAAGGGGGCGAGCAGCGCCGCCACCTTGCCCTCGGCCGGGCCCGGGCGCATCGCCAGATCCGAATTCGCGAAATACGATGTGATGCGCGGCTCGGCTCCGCCGTTCAGCGTGGCGTTGATGAATTCGAAGTTGAAGACGTCGATCATCGCCTCGCGCACGCGCCAGTCGGCAAAGACCGGCAGGCGGGTGTTCATCACCAGCCCGGAAATCCCCGAGGGCCGCCGGTGCGGGATCTCGGACAGCACCACGCGCCCGTCGCGCACCGCCGGGAAATCATAGTCGCGCGCCCATTTCGCCGCGTTCGTCTCGCGGAAGGTGTCGGTCTCGCCGCCCTTGAAGGCCTCGAAGACCACGCCGCCGTCGCCGAAGTAGTCCCACCTCATCTCGTCGAGATTGAAGCGGCCGCGGTTCAGGGGCAGGTCCTTGCCCCACCAGTCTGGGTTGCGGCGCAGTGTGATGAAGCGCCCGGTCTCGACCCGGTCGATGATGTAGGGGCCCGAGCCCACCGGCGCGACCTGCGTCGCCTGGGCGAAGTCCTTGCCCTCCCATTGCGCCTTTTCCAGCACCGGCCGCATCCCCATCAGCAGCGCGAGTTCCCGGTCGGGTTCGGTGAAGGTGATGCGCAGGCTGCGCGGGCCGGTCTGCTCGATCGACTTCACCTTGCGCCAGGCGTTCTGGTAGCGCGGATGGCCCTCGCTGCCGAGGGTCCGATAGGACCAGATCACATCCTCGACCGTCACCGGCCTGCCGTCTGAGAACCGCGCCTCGGGGCGCAGGGTGAAGGCGACCCAGCTGCGCGCCGCGTCGGTCTCGACGCTTTCGGCGAGCAGCCCGTAGAGGGTGAAGGGCTCGTCGATCGAGCGATCCATCAGCGATTCGGTGACGAAGGTGGCGATGCCCTGCGCCGGGCGCCCTTTCAGGATCCACGGATTGAGCGAATCGAAGCTGCCGGATTCGCCGAAACGGATGCGGCCGCCCTTCGGCGCGTCGGGGTTGGCATAGGGCAGGTGGGTGAAACCCGCGGGCAGGGCAGGCGCGCCGTACATCGCGATCGCGGGCGCCGGCTCGGCCGCGGCGGGGCCTGCAAATACAGGGAGAAAGGCCAGCGCGACCGCCCCGAGGCCGCGCAAAAACTCCGATCGCATCATCGCAACAATCCTGTGTTTGCCTGTATTTTCAGGCGGCAAGCTAACGATGCTGAGACGGGGGCGCAAACTTTTCCCTTGGATTGCGGCGGCATCAGGCTTATAAAGATCTCACTGCTCGATAGGTTTCTTGCCTGTATGAAACCTGCCTCATGACTTGACGCCCGCCTTGCGCGGGCGTCTTTTTCTTTTGCATCAAGGCATTGCTTCGCGCGTTCCGGCTCACGTCATTGTGCGCATCAGACATGGACCTTCGTTCGCGCTCCGCTAATCTTTCGGGCATCTCTTTCGGTTTTCAGGAGTTGAACATGAGTCTCAAGGGCAAGACGGCGATCATCACCGGCTCGAATTCCGGCATCGGTCTGGGCGTGGCGCGCGAACTCGCGCGGGCGGGCGCCGATGTGGTGCTGAACTCCTTCACCGACCGCGACGAGGATCACGCGCTTGCCGCCGAGATCGGTCGCGAGTTCGGCGTGACCGGGCGCTACATCAAGGCCGACATGTCGAAGGGCGAGGACTGCCGTGCCCTGATCGAGCAGGCGGGCGTGTGCGACATCCTGGTGAACAACGCCGGCATCCAGCATGTCGAGCCGATCGACAGCTTCCCAGTCGAGACCTGGGACCGGATCATCGCGATCAACCTGTCCTCGGCCTTCCACACCACCGCCGCGGCGCTGCCGCTGATGCGCAAGGCGGGCTGGGGCCGGATCGTCAACATCGCCTCGGCGCACGGGCTGACCGCCTCGCCCTTCAAGTCGGCCTATGTCTCGGCCAAGCACGGCGTCGTCGGCTTTACCAAGGTCACCGCGCTCGAGACCGCCGAGGAGCCGATCACCGCGAATGCGATCTGCCCGGGCTATGTGCTGACGCCGCTGGTCGAGGCACAGATCCCCGACCAGATGAAGGTGCACAACATGGACCGCGAGACGGTGATCCGCGAGGTCATGCTGACGCGCCAGCCCTCGAAGCAGTTCGCGACCGTCGAACAGCTCGGCGGCACCGCGGTCTTCCTGTGCTCGGAGGCCGCCGCGCAGATCACCGGCACCACGATCTCGGTCGACGGCGGCTGGACCGCCCTCTGATCCGATCCGTGACGCAAGGTGAAACGGGCCCGCCCCTTCATCTTGCCCTAAATACCTCGGGGGGGAGTCTGCGCAGCAGACCGGGGGGCCGCGCCCCCCGGCGACGCATCTCGAAAGGACGACCGATGGAAACGAAGCGGATCAACCTCGCCCTGCAGGGCGGCGGCGCGCATGGTGCCTTCACCTGGGGCGTGCTCGACCGGCTCCTTGACGAGGACTGGCTCGAGATCGCGGCGATCTCGGGCACCTCGGCCGGCGCGCTGAACGGCGCGGCGCTGAAGGCCGGGCTCGGCCAAGCCGAGGGCAAGGCCGGCCGGCGCCACGCGCGCGAAAACCTCGACTGGCTCTGGTCACAGGTCTCCGAGGTGAACGACCTGCGCCTCGACCGCTGGGTCTCGGCGCTGTTTCCGCAACCCGAGGCGATCAACCGCTGGATCGAGGCCTTCACCCCCGCCGCCTGGATGGATCAGCTGACCCGGATGATCTCGCCCTACGACACCGGCCCCTTCTACATCAACCCGCTCGAGCACATCGTCGAGCGCTTTGAATACGAGCATGTCTGCGCCGAGAGCGGGCCGGCCTTCTTCGTTTCGGCGACGAATGTCCGCACCGGCAAGATCCGGGTGTTTTCCGGCAGGGAGATCACCGCGAAGGCGATCCTCGCCTCGGCCTGCCTGCCGAACCTGTTCCGTGCGATCGAGTTCTACGACCCGCAGACCGGGCAGGGCGAGGCCTTCTGGGACGGCGGCTTCACCGGCAACCCGGCGCTGTTTCCGCTGTTCGGGCTCGAACTGCCGCGCGACATCGTCATCGTCAACATCAACCCGCTCTACCGCGAGGGATTGCCGCAGTCCCCTTCGGAGATCGACGAGCGGATCAACGAGATCTCGTTCAATTCCTCGCTCTTGCGCGAGCTGCGCGCGATCAGCTTCGTGCGCCGGCTGATCTCGGAAAGCCGGCTGGCCGAGGGCACGATGAAGGACGTTCTGGTGCATATGGTTGCCGACGACAAGACGATGACGGAGCTCGGCGCGGCAACCAAGGTCACCCCCACCACCGGCACGCTGAAGCGGCTGAAGGCGGCGGGGCAGGCGGCGGCGGACCGGTTCCTGACCCAGCACGCCGATGCGATCGGTCAGCGCGCCTCGGTCGATCTGGCCGGGCTCTTCGGCTGATCCCTGTCGCGTGGCACCGGATAGACGAGCCCGGCCGAGATGATCAGCTTGGCCGCATCCTCGATCGTCATGTCGAGATAGGTGACCTGGCTTTCCGGCACGAACATCAGAAAGCCCGAGGTCGGGTTCGGTGTGGTCGGCATGAAGACCGAGATCAGCGGATCCGCCGCGCTGCCCTGCGCCGCGATCTCGCCCTTCGAGCGCGACGAGACGAAGGCCACCGCCTTGATCCCCGGGCGGGGATAGTCGATCAGGCAGGCACGGTCGAACTTGGTCTCGCCCTGGGCGAAGACGGTCTCGGCGATCTGCTTCAGCCCGTTGTAGACCGAGCGCACCACCGGCATCCGGTCGACGAGGCTTTCGCCGAAGCGCAGCACCGAGCGGCCGATGATGTTCTTTGCCAGCCAGCCGACGATGATGGTGAAAACGAGGAAAAAGATCACGCCAAAGCCGCGGACGTTCAACCCGATGTATTGCTCGGGCTGGAACTCCTGCGGCACGAAGGGCAGCACCCAGCCATCGACCCAGCCGGCGACCGTCCACATCAGCCACAGCGTGAGCCCGATCGGCGAGATCACCACGAGCCCGGTCAGGAACGAGGCCCGCAGCCCCGCAAGGAAGCCCTTCTTGCGGGCATGGGGCAGGTCGGTCGGCGGCTCGGTCATGGCGGCTCCAGACAGGTGTTCGCCATTACCTAGGCGCGTGCCGCGACCGCCGCAATGGGGGCGCTAACGGAGCGTCACAATTTCCCGTGCGATGGCACTCGCAAGCCGCGCATTGTTCAGAACGAGGGCGATGTTGGCCTCGAGCGAGCGGCCTTCGGTCAGCTCGAAGATGCGCTGCAGCAGGAAGGGCGTGACCGCCTTCGCCGCCACATGCTGCGCCTCGGCCTCGGCGAGGGCGGTCTCGATCACCGGCACGATCAGCTCGCGCGCGATCTCCGCTTCGGGCGGGATCGGGTTCGCGACGAGCGCGCCGCCCGCAAGGCCGAGCCGGCCGCGTATCAGATGCGCCGCGGCGATCTCGGCCGCGGTGTCGGCGCGCAGCGGCGCCTTCAGCCCCGAGCTGCGCGACCAGAACGCCGGGAAGTCGTCCTGGCCATAGGCAATCACCGGCACGCCGTTCGTTTCCAGAACTTCCAGGGTTTTCGGAAGATCCAGAATCGCCTTCGCCCCGGCGGCGACCACGATCACCGGGCTCAGCCCGAGTTCGGCCAGATCGGCCGAGATGTCAAAGCTCGTCTCGGCGCCGCGGTGCACGCCGCCGATGCCGCCGGTGGCAAAGACCGGGATCCCGGCCAGCGCCGCGCAGATCATCGTCGCGGCGACGGTGGTGGCACCGGTCGCGTTCGCGGCAAGGCAGACGGCGAAATCGGCGCGGCTGACCTTCATCACCCCGGACGCCTGCGCCAGCCGGTCAAGCTCGGCATCCGTGAGCCCGATGTGGATATGCCCGCCCATCACCGCGATCGTCGCCGGCGTGGCGCCATGGGCGCGGATCTCGGCCTCGACCCGGCGCGCGGTCTCGACGTTTTGCGGAAAGGGCATTCCATGGGTGATGATCGTCGATTCGAGCGCGACGACGGGGCGGCCGGCATCCAGCGCGGCGCGAACCTCGGGGGCGAAGGTGAGGGGGGCGGTCATGTGGCGATGTCTCCCGAAACATAGCGCGCGGCGGCCTCGAGGGCGCGCGCAAGCGCCGCCTCGCGGCCGAGCCCGGCGCGTTCTGCCACCAGATGGGCGGCCATGAAAGTGTCGCCCGCGCCGGTGATGCGGGTGACGAGAACGGTGGGCGGCGCGCGGCAGATCACTGCGGCGCCGCGCGTGCCATCGGCGGCGGCGCGGCCGCCGTCGGTGACAAGAACATGGACGGCGCCGCGGGCGAGCAGCCCCTCGGCCGCGGCCGTGGCATCGGAGAAGTCCGCGCCGCACAGGATGCCGGCTTCCTCGAGGTTCACGTAAAACGTCGCGCCCGGATGGGCGAGCAGTGGCGTGAGGCGGGCTGCCTTGCCCGGGCTTGCCGGCGCGATGCGCAGATCGGCCCGGGCAAAGAGCGGCGAGCGCGCAATCTCTGCCAGCAGCGCCTCGGTCAGGTTGCCGTCAAGCGCGACGGCCCCCTCCCAGGGCGCATGCGCGCTGCCAAGACGGCCGTCCGCCAGCGGGCGAAGGATCTTGTCGCCCGCCGCCTCGAGCGAATGGGCATCGGCCACCGCGGCCACCAGACCGTTCGCCCCTTCGATCGCCATGTAACGGTCGGTGGGCAGATCGTCCGAGCGATAGAGGAAGCGGCAATCGATGCCGTGCAGCCCGGCCGCCGAAATGAGTTCACTGCCCTGCGGGTCGCGCCCGATCGCGGTCAGGATCGCCGGGCGCAGGCCAAAGCGGGTGAGGGTCATCGCGATGTTCATCGCGACGCCGCCGGGCAGGCGGATGATCCGCCCGGGCACGTCGGCGCCCGGCCGCATGTGCACCGGCGCGCGGCCGATGATGTCCCACAGCACGGAACCGATGCACAGAATGTCGGGTGTCTTGTCCATGGCTCTTGGTGCCCCGACGGGGCGCGCGACGCAAGAGGGGGAAGGGGGGGCGCTGCCCCCCGTCCTGCGGACTCCCCCCCGGAGTATTTCCGCCAAGAAAAAGAGAGGGAGGGCTTCTCCTGACGAAAATACTCCCGCCGGAGGCATCCGCCGCTTGCCAGCACGGCCGGGGCCGGCTATATGGCGCGCACTTCACAGGCGGAGGCGGGCCTTCCGGGGGAGACATCCCCGGCGGTCCACCGGTTGGGAGAGATCCCTGATCCTCCGCCAAGGCGCAAACCGGAAAGGAAATGGAACATGGCGCTTCCCGATTTCTCGATGCGTCAGCTGCTCGAAGCTGGCGTTCACTATGGCCACCAGACGCAACGCTGGAACCCGCGCATGGCGGAGTTCATCTATGGCGAGCGCAACGGCATCCACATCATCGACCTGACCCAGACCGTGCCGATGCTCGACGCGGCGCTGCAGGTGGTGCGTGACACCGTCGCCAAGGGCGGCCGCGTGCTCTTCGTCGGCACCAAGCGTCAGGCCTCGAAGGCTGTCGCCGATGCCGCCGAGAAATGCGCGCAGTACTACATGAACCACCGCTGGCTCGGTGGCACGCTGACCAACTGGAAGACCGTCTCCCAGTCGATCCAGCGTCTGAAGAACATCGACGAGGTGCTCGCCTCGGGCGCCGAAGGGCTGACCAAGAAGGAACGCCTGCACATGGAACGCGAGCAGACGAAGCTTCAGGCTTCGCTCGGCGGCATCCGTGAAATGGGCGGCCTGCCGGATCTGCTCTTCGTCATCGACGTGTCGAAGGAAGACCTCGCCATCCTCGAAGCGCAGAAGCTGGGCATCCCGGTCGTGGCCGTGGTCGACACCAACTGCTCGCCGAAGGGCGTGGACTACATCATCCCGGGCAACGATGACGCGGCGCGCGCCATCGCGCTCTACTGCGACCTCGTCTCGCGCGCTGCCCTCGACGGCATGACCGCGCAGATGGGCGCCGCGGGCGTCGACCTCGGTGCGCTGGAAGAAGCGCCGGTCGAAGAAGAAGTCGGGGCCTGAGGCCTCACCCGACGGGGCCGGCGAGACCGCCTGGCCCCGTCATGTCATTCCGCTGACATGACGGCGTGGTTCAACCGCGCTGAAATTCCAAAAGATTTCGAGGAGGCCGAGATGGCGATCACCGCAGCGATGGTGAAGGAACTGCGCGAGACGACCGGCGCAGGCATGATGGACGCGAAGAAGGCGCTGACCGAGACCGACGGCAACATGGAAGCCGCGATCGACTGGCTGCGCACCAAGGGCCTGGCGAAGGCTGCGAAGAAGGCTGACCGCGTTGCGGCCGAGGGCCTCGTCGGCGTCGCCGTCGACGGCGGCAAGGGCGTTGCGGTCGAGCTGAACTCGGAAACCGACTTCGTCGCCAAGAACGCCGACTTCCAGAAGCTCGTCTCGGACATCGCGACCGCCGCGCTGACCGCAGCCGACGTCGAGGGCCTGAAGATTGCCGACGTGAACGGCAAGCCGGTGTCGGAAGCGATCAACGGCGCCATCGCCGTGATCGGCGAGAACATGACGCTGCGCCGGATGGCCAAGGTCGAGGGCGACGTCGTCGTCTCCTACGTGCACAACGCCGCCGCCCCGGGCATGGGCAAGATCGGCGTGCTCGTGGCGCTGAAGGGCTCGGACAACGGCATCGGCAAGCAGATCGCGATGCACATCGCCGCGACCGCGCCGGCCTCGCTGGATGAGGCCTCGCTCGACCCGGCCGTTCTGCAGCGCGAGCTGGAAGTGCAGACCGCCAAGGCGCTCGAGGAGAACGCGACCTCGGCGAAGCCGAAGCCCGAGCAGGTGATCCACAACAACATCATCCCGGGCCGGATGAAGAAGTTCCTGGAAGAGAACACCCTTCTCAATCAGAAGTTCGTCATCAACCCGGACCTGACCGTGGCGCAGGCTGCCAAGGACGCCGGTGTCGAGATCGTCGCCTACGAGCGCATCGCCGTGGGCGAAGGCATCGAGAAGAAGGAAGAGGATTTCGCTGCCGAGGTCGCCAAGACCGTCGCCGGCGCCTGATCCGGACCTTTCGGAAGATCGAGCAACGCCGTCCCTCCGGGGGCGGCGTTTGCTTTTGTGCGGTCGGGAAAGACGGCTCGCATGCGGGGATACCGGTTCACGCTGCGTGAAATGCACGGGCGCTCCGGGCTGTCTGCTGGCGTTCTTACAGAAACGAGAACGGCCCGGACGTGGTGAGAATGCACCTGCCCGAGCCGCAACCGGAAAACCGGCTGGAGCTTTCGCCGGCAATATACCCGGCCCTTGCCCCTGTTCCTGGCCGAAGCCACCACTCACGGAACAGTGACATGAAAGCCGAATGCAGAGATTCCCGCCAGTCCGGTTTTCCTTACTTAAAGGAAAAATTATCACCGTTGCTTGCGGAGGACCGGCTCGCGCCGTCGATGTAGGAGCGGTTGAAGAAGATCTGCCGCTGCAGCGAGGCTTTCAGCACCGCCTGCGCCGTGGTCTCGACATCGAGCGCCTCGCGGGCGAGCCGCAGATGCTTTTCCACCGTTGCGATCGTCAGCCCCATCAGCATGGCAATATCGGCCGTGGTCTTGCCGTCGGCCACCCATTCCAGCACCTCGCGCTGGCGTCGCGTCAGCGCCCGGTGTGCGGTGACGAAGGGCATCGTCGAGATCCGCAGATGGGTGATCGCGTTCACCACCATCAGCTCGCGGCCATTGCGCTCCCAGATCTCGTCGACATCGCTTTGCCGCAGGCCGGGCTCGGCGCACAGGCCGATGCCGGCGCGGGCCCGGCTCGATCCGTCGATGAAGGAGATCGAATAGCCCGCGCGCACCCCGTGCCGGTGATTGACGTCGAGCACATGCAGTTCCGGCGGCGTCAACAGACCGGCGCGGACGCGCTCCTCGACCCAGCTCCAGGAGCAGGCGCCGACATTCTCGGCGGTCCAGCGCACCATCGGCGCATGCATGAACAGCCCGCCGCGCAGGAATTCATTCAGGTAGGGCTCGTCATGGTTCGACAGGATCAGCGTGTCCTCAAGCCGGCCAAGCCCGGACCCGGTGCGGAAAGGGGTGAAGGCATAGATCAGCCGGTCGAAACCGTATTGTGACATAAGCTCGCAATGGAGCTCCCAGATCTTGTCAATATCCTGAAGAGAAAGAAGTTTTTCGAGATGATTTATCATCTGTTTCCCAATTCGCGGGACCCGTGGCGCCGTGAGCGCACTATTGGTCGCAGCGACGATATTGGCATGGGGTAGAGTTGCGGCGCAACCCTTGTCGCACTCTGGGAAACAATCGCGCCGCCCCCGGATCTCAGCGTGCGGTTTCGCAGCGCGGCTGTGCCAGCGTTTCGCGGGTGAGCGCCGGAGCAAGCGCATTCATCGCGTCGAATTGCGTCAGGAACACCTGGCCGGTCAGCGCCTCAAGCAGGCCCGAGTGCAGCAGATGGTCCATCACCGGCCCCTTGACCTCGCTCAGATGCAGGCAGACGCCGGCATCCTTGAGCCGTGCGTTCACCGCCTCGAGCGCCTCGAGAGCCGAGGCATCGATGGCGTTGATCGCCGGGCAGTTCAGCACCAGATGGCGAATCTCCGGGTCGGCGGCGACGGCGTCGTAGATCACGTCCTCGAGGAAGCGGGCATTGGCAAACCACAGGCTCTCGTCGATGCGGATCGACAGCACGTCGGGGGCCAGCACCACGCGGTGGCGGCGGACGTTGCGGAAATGCTCGGTTCCCGGGACCTGGCCGATCACCGCGTAATGCGGCCGCGACGAGCGCGCGAGGTGCAGCCCGATCGACAGGGCGACGCCGGTGGCGATGCCAGTCTCGACCCCCTCGATCAGGGTGACGACGATTGTCGCGGCCATCGCGATACCGTCGCTGCGGCTGTAGCGCCAGACCCGGCCAAGGGCGCGCAGGTCGATGAGTGAGGCGAGGGCAACGAAGATCGTGGCAGCAAGCGTCGCCTGCGGCAGATGGGAGAGTGCTGGCGTCAGCAGCAGCGTGGCAAGTGCCATGCCAAGCGCGGTGAAGGCGCCCGCGGCCGGGGTAGCGGCGCCGGCGTCGAAATTCACCACCGAACGGGCAAAGCCGCCCGAGATCGGCATGCCGCCCGAGAACGCCGAGGCGAGGTTGATGCCGCCCTGCGCGATCAGCTCCTGATCGGGGTCGATGCGCTGGCGCCGTTTCGCGGCAAGGGTCTGGGCGACCGAGATCGTCTCGACATAGCCGATGATGGTGATCAGCAGCGCGGGGAGCGCAAGCTCGCGCCAGAGGCCAGGGTCGAGCGGCGGCAGCGCGAGGCCGGGCAGGCCCTGCGGCACGTGGCCGACGACGGCGAGGCCATAGCGCTCGAGGCCGAAGGCCCAGGTGGCCGCGGTGCTGCCGGCCACGGCGACCAGAGGTGCCGCGCGCGCGAGCACGCCGGCGAGCCGCGGGGGCAGGCCGCGCGCCTCAAGAACGGGCTTCAACCTCTTGCGGGCCCAATACAAAAAGCCAAGCACAAGGGCCGAGACCAGCACTGTCACCGGCTTGATCCCGCCCAAATTCTCGACGAGGCCGAGCACCATCGGCGGCAGCGTCTTGCCCTCGACCCCGACGCCGAGGAAATGCTTGATCTGTCCGGCGGCGATCAGGATGCCGGTCGCCGAGATGAAGCCCGAGATCACCGGATGGCTGAGAAAGGCGGCGATGAAGCCAAGCCGCAAGAGCCCCATGGCAACGAAGAACAGCCCGGAGAGGAAGGCAAGCGCCACCGCTGCACCCAGGTATTCGGGCGTACCGCGGGCGGCAAGTCCGCCGACGGCGGTCGCGGTCATCAGCGAGATGATCGCGACCGGCCCCACCGCGAGCGTGCGCGAGGTGCCAAGGAGCGTATAGGCCAGAAGCGGCGCGATCGAGGCATAAAGCCCGACCTGCGCCGGCAACCCGGCGAGCAGCGCATAGGCCAGCGCCTGCGGGATCAGCATGATGGTGACGATCAGCGCCGCCACCAGATCTGCCTCGAACGTTACGCGACCATAGTCGCGCCCCCATGTCAGGATCGGAAAATATCTTTTCAGCATGGGGGCTTGCGGCTCATTCCTTAGCGCCTTTCAGCGTGCATCCGAAGCAGGGGCACAAGCCCGGTGTGGTCATAGCCGGCCTCGGCAGCGAGGGAGACGATCTCGTCCACGGGCCGCGTGCCCGCCTGCGACATCGCCCACAGATGCGACGAGCGCGTGCCCGAGCGGCACCAGGCCAGAACCGGCGTCTCGATCGCCGCCATCGCCGCCTCGAACTCGGCGACCAGATCGGGTGTCATCGCACCCGGGTAATAGGGCAGGTAGTGGAAGGCGAGCCCGTGCTCGGCCGCCGCCGCCGCCATCGCCGCGCTGTCGAGCTCGTCGCCGGCCTCCTCGTCGGGGCGGTTGTCGATCAGCGTGCGGAAACCCATCCGCGCCGCCTCGGCGACATCCTCGAGGGTGATCTGCGGCGCCACCGCGAATTCCGGTGTGATCTGCCGAACGTCCATCTGTCTCTCCTGCTCGACCGGGGGCCGGCCGGGTCAGAGCCCGTTCACCGGCACCTTCAGATAGGTCCTGCCGTCATCCTCTGGGGGCGGCATCTGACCGGCGCGCATGTTGACCTGCAAAGACGGGATGATCAAGCGCGGCATCGACAGGGTGGCATCGCGCGCCTCGCGCATCTTGACGAAATCCTCACGCGAGGTGCCGCCGCCGACATGGACGTTGCGCGCCTTCTCCTCGGCGACCGTCGTTTCCCAGGCGTAGCTGTCGCGGCCCGGCGCCTTGTAGTCATGGGCGACGAAGATCCGGGTCGCGTCGGGCAGGGTGAGGATCTTCTGGATCGAGGCATAGAGCATTTCGGCCGACCCCCCGGGGAAATCGCAGCGCGCCGTGCCGTAATCGGGCATGAACAGCGTGTCGCCGACAAAGGCCGCGTCGCCGATGACATAGGTCGGGCAGGCCGGGGTGTGGCCCGGGGTGTGCAGCACACGGCCCTCGAGCGCACCGATGCGGAAGCTGTCGCCCTCGACGAAAAGCCGGTCGAACTGCGAGCCGTCTCGCTGGAATTCGGTGCCCTCGTTGAAGATCTTGCCGAAGGTGTTCTGCACCACGGTGATGCGCTCGCCGATGCCGATCTTGCCGCCAAGGCGCTCCTGGATATAGGGCGCGGCCGACAGGTGATCGGCGTGGACATGGGTTTCGAGGATCCACTCGACGCGCAGCCCCTCGGCACGGATCCAGTCGATCACCGCATCGGCCGAGCGGGTATCGGTGCGGCCCGAGGCATAATCGAAGTCGAGCACCGAATCGATCACCGCGCAGGCGTCGCCGCCCGGATCGCGGACCACGAAGGTGGCAGTGTTGGTGGCCTCGTCGAAGAAGGGCTTTACCGCAGGGTTCACGCTCTCGCTCATCGCATCCTCCTGATTTCGCCAGATATAGGCTGTCCGAAACATATCGCAAGCGGCGAATGTGTCAGGGAGACCCGAGGTCAGCCTCCCAGGGCCAATGCGCGACGATACCGGGCAGCATGGCGAAGTCGGAAAAGGCGATGGCATGGGGCAGGGCGCTGACCGGGGCCTTGCGATAGCCCTCGGTGAACAGCAGGAAGGGCAGGCCCGCGCGCTGTGCGGTCTCGGCATCGACCTCGCTGTCGCCGACATAGAGCGCGCGGCCGCCGCCCAGCATCTGATGCGCCTTCAGGAGCGGCGCGGGGTCGGGCTTGCGCGCGGGCAGGCTGTCACCGCCGATGATCGTCGCAAAGAGCGGCGCGATCTCAAAATGGCGCAGCACGGCCGCGGTCGGGGCGAGCGGCTTGTTGGTGCAGATCGCCAGAGGATGGCCCCGGTCCCGGAAACCGGCCAGCGCCTCGCGGACGCCCGGAAAGAGTGCCGTCAGCCCCACGGCGCCCTCGTAGCGGGCGGTGAAGGCCGCGGTGATCCGGGCCTGCAGCAGTTCGTCTCCGCCCGCGCCCGAAGCCTCGAGCAGGCACTGCACCAGATGCGGCACGCCGCGGCCGATGAAGCTGCGCACCTGCATCAGGGTGAGCGGGGCAAAGCCGTTCTCGGCCAGCACCTCGTTCGAGGCGGCGTGGATGTCGGGCACGGAATCGATCAGCGTGCCGTCGAGGTCGAAGATCAGGGCAGGCAGGGTCATCAGGCATCCTTCCACTTGATCGAGCAGCCCATCGAGGCGACCTGCCCGGCCGGCCCTTGCCCGGTTGCGGCGATCAGCAGCATCGCCTCGTAAAGCTCGCGCTTCGCGTCCACGGGCCCCGCCGTGCGGCCCGAGGCATCGAGCCGGCCGCGATACTGAAGCTCGTCACGGGCATTGAACCCGAAGAAGTCCGGCGTGCAGGCCGCGCCGTAAGCCCTTGCCACCTCTTGCGTTTCGTCAAAGAGGTAGGGGAAGGGGAAGGCCCGGTCGCGGGCCAGCCGCACCATGTTGTCGAAGCTGTCCTCGGGATAGGTCGCGACATCGTTCGCCGAGATCGCGGCAACGCCGATCCCGGCCGCGATCAGCGCCGCGCCGTCGCGCAGGATCCGGTCGAGCACCGATTGCACATAGGGGCAATGGTTGCAGATGAACATCACAAGCGTGCCCTTCGGCCCGCGGATCGTGTCGAGAGACCAGTCGCGGCCGTCGGTGCCGGGCAGGGTGAAGCCGGGCGCCTTCCAGCCGAAATCGCAAACCGGGGGGGTGACGGCCATCCGAACCTCCTGCACTCAAGGACGTCCGCACAGTAGCGCAAGCACGCCCCGAAGCAAGGCGCCGCGCGGTCGCGGGCGGCAAAAGAAAACCTGCGGCACATCAGACATGCGCCGCAGGCCCTTGAAGAGACTTGTTTTCTCTCAGCGGGCGGCTTCTGCCGCGGCGCGGATCGCGCGGATGTTCGCGCCATAGGGCGCCGGGTTCTCGACCGAGCCGCCCTTGAACACCGCCGAGCCGGCGACCAGCACATCGGCGCCCGCGGCGGCCATCAGCGGCGCGGTTTCCGGAGTGATGCCGCCGTCGATCTCGATATGGATCGGGCGATCGCCGATCATCGCGCGCAGCGTCTTCACCTTGTCGATCTGGCTGTGGATGAACTTCTGCCCGCCAAAGCCCGGGTTCACCGTCATCACGCAGACAAGGTCGATCATGTCGAGCAGATACTCGACGCCATCAAGCCCGCTGCCCGGGTTGATCGCGAGACCCGCCTTGCAGCCCGCGCCGCGGATCGCCTGCAGCGTGCGGTGAATATGCGGCCCGGCCTCGAGATGGGCCGAGATCACATCGGCGCCGGCCTCGGCGAAGGCGTCGATATAGGGATCGACCGGGGAGATCATCAGGTGCACGTCCATCACCGTCTTGATATGCGGCCGGATCGCCTTCACCAGCGGCGGGCCGAAGGTCAGGTTCGGCACGAAATGCCCATCCATCACGTCGACATGGACCCAATCGGCACCCTGCGCTTCGATCGCGCGGATCTCCTGCCCGAAGTTGGCGAAATCGGCCGAGAGAATCGACGGCGCGATCTTGATGGAGCGGTCAAAGCTGGTCATGGCATCCTCGGGGCAGGGGGCACGGACGGTTTTTCCCGTCTGGCCAAGGCGTTCGAAGGTGAAGCTCAAGCGCCGCCCCAGGCGGTGTCCACGGGCGGCGCTCAGGGTCTTCGGGGGCTTTTGCCACGGGAGCGCCCCGTGGCGCAAGTCTCAGGGCATCAGGTGCTCGTCGGGCATCACCGCGGCGCTCTCGGGCGAGTCGTAGTAATGCGCGATGCGCTTCACCTTGGGCGCGGTGCCGAAGACGAAGGGCGTACGCGCATGCAGGCTGTCGGGCGCCTGGTCGAGGATCGGGTGCACGCCGTCGGTCGCCCGGCCGCCGGCCTGTTCGATGACGAAGGCGATCGGTGCGCATTCGTAGACGTGGCGCAGGCGGCCGCGCTCATAGCCCTTGCGGCTGTCGCCCGGATAGAGGAACACGCCGCCGCGGCGCAGGATGCGGTGGGTTTCAGCGACCAGCGAGGCGATCCAGCGCATGTTGAAATTGCGCCCGCGCGGGCCTTCTTCGCCGGCGATCAGGTCGTCGACATAGGCGCGGATCGGCGCCGGCCAATGGCGCTTGTTCGAGGCGTTGATGGCGAATTCCGAGGTATCCTTGGGGATCGGCGCGAAATCCGGCTGACGTTCGAAACGGCCGGTGTCGGGATCGAGGATCCAGTGATGCACGCCGTCACCGAAGGTCACGACCAGCGCGCATTGCGGCCCGAAGATCATGTAACCGCCGGCGATCTGCTCGCGCGCCGGGCGCAGGAAGCTCGCCTCGGGCGTGTCGGCGGCCGGGAAGATCGAGAAGATCGTGCCGATCGAGACGTTGACGTCGATGTTCGACGAGCCATCGAGCGGATCGACGGCAAGCGCCAGCGTGCCCGGGCCGAGGGTGAGGATCTCGTCTTCTTCTTCCGAGGCGTAGAAGGCCACGGCCGAGCCCTTGAGCGCCTCCATGTAGGCGGCGTCGGCCATCACGTCGAGCGCCTTCTGGCCGTCGCCGCCGGCATTGGTGCCGCGGGCAGCGGCCAGGTCCTGGTCGATGCCGTTGCGGGCAATCAGTCGTTGCAGCCGGGCGCCGACAATGCTGAGCCGCTGCATCACATCGGCGAGTTCAGGCGCGAGCGCCAGACCGTCGAGATCGAGTGACATGGAATCCTCCTTGCGCGATAGGTCGCGTGCGCGTCCTGATTTGCACCCGGCGCGCGAAAGATTCAATCGCCAAGGAATTGAAAACACGGCTATCGGGTGCGTTTCATGGGCCGACATAGCGGGATCTGGCGGAAAGCAGCCCGAATGGCTCGATTGGTTTACATAATACCAATTATCAGCCAATCGCATGGCCCGATGCAGAGCCCCTTCAGTCGCTCCTGTGGCGGTTGAAAAGCACGGTCGCCAGATCCGACGGCGGGATCGGCTTCACCATGATCTGCGCCGCCATCGCCGTCGCCCGGTGCTGCAGCGCCTCGCTGCGGTCGGCGGTAACGATCCGCGCGCTCACATCGCCCAGCCTTGCGCGCAGCCCCGCCAGACAGTCGAGCCCGTCGATGCCGTCGCCGAGCTGGAAGTCGATCAGGCAGATGTCGGGCTCGACCCCGGTCGCGTCGATCAGGTCGAGCGCTTCCTCGCCGCTCGCGACGTCGAGCACCGTCACCCCCCATTTCTCCAGAAGCTGCACCATCGCGCCCGCCAGCGCCGCATCGTTCTCGACCAGCAGCACAAGCAGATCGCGCGCCTCGGCGTCCCGCATCTCGACCGGCGCCGGCCCCTCGGGCCGCGGCACCGGGCCCGCCACCGGTTGCAGCCCGACGCTGAAGGTCGAGCCGCAGCCCGGCGCCGAGCGCAGGCCGAGCGGATGGCCAAGCACCGCCGCCGCACGTTCGACGATCGCAAGGCCAAGCCCCATCCCCTCAGAGGCCGAGGCATGGGCGTTCAGCCGGTGGAACTCGCGGAAGATCAGCTCCTGATCCTCCTCGGCGATGCCCGTGCCGCTGTCGCGCACCTCGACGCGCAGCATCGTGCCGTGCCCGCGCGTCAGCACCGCGACGCGGCCGTGTTCGGTGTAGCGGATCGCGTTCGAGATCAGGTTTTGCAGGATCCGCCGCAGATAGGCCCGGTCGGAAATCACCACCGCTTCCGTCGGACGGATCACCAGTTCGATCCCCTTCAGCGCGGCGATCGGAGTGAATTCGTCGGCGAGCGCGCGGAACATCGGGCCGAGTGCCACCGGTGCCATGTCGACCGCGACGCGGCCCGATTCCAGGCGCGAGATGTCGAGAAGCGCGCCAAGGATGCCCTCGACAGACAGAAGCGCGTTTTGCGCCTTTTCCAGCGTGCCGCGTGCGGCCGGGCTGATCGCATCGTCGCCGAGCGAGGTCAGATAGAGCTTGGCCGCCGAGAGCGGCTGCAACAGGTCGTGGCTGGCGGCCGCGACGAAGCGCGAGCGCGAGGCATTCGCCCGCTCGGCCCGCTCGAGCGCATCCTCGAGTTCAAGCGTGCGCTCGGCCACCCGCGCCTCGAGCGTCTCGTTCGCGCGCTCGAGCGCCACGAGCGCCGAGCGTTCCGCGGTGACATCGGCGAGCGAGATCACGAAGCCGCCATCGGGCAGCTCCTGCGCGAAGATCTCGTAGATCTGCCCGCCCTCGTGGCGCACCTCCATCTGGAAATGGTCGCGCCGGCGGGCGCGTCGCACCCAGTCGGCGAGCCGATAGGCGCTGAGCCCGTTCGGGAAGATGAACTGGTTGCGCACCTGTTCCAGCAGCGTGTCGAAATGCATCCCGGTGCGCAGCCGGTTGCGCGGCAAGGTCAGGTAATCGGCCATCCGCTCGTTCCAGCCCAGCAGATGCAGCCGCGCGTCGAAGATGCACACACCGAGGTTCAGGTGCTCGAGCGTGGCGCGCAGCACCGCCGCCTGATCGTCGAGCATCCGCCCGCGCTCGCGCCGCTCGGCGCGGATCAGATCGGTCACCTCGGTCTGCAAGATCACCGTGCCGCCATCCTGGGTGCGGTGCTCCGAGACCTGCACCCAGCGGTCCGCGCCCATTCTCTGGGTCAGGATGAAATGGTGCTGCTCGTGGCGCAGCCGGCGCATCTCGATCCAGCTCTCGGGGGTCATGCCCTCGGCCAGGCCGAGATGGCGCGAGCGCGCCACGGTGCGCAGATAGTCCGAGAAATGCAGCCCCGGCATCAGCTGATCGCGGATGTCGGGCAAAAGCGCGTTGAAGCGCGTGTTGCACATCACCAGGATTTCGCTGCTGTCGAAGAGCGCAAAGCCTTCCTGCAGCGTCTCGACCGCGGCGGCAAGGTTCTGCCGCGTCGTCTCGGTCTCGCGATTGGCGTCGGCGAGCCGCGCGTTCGAGGCGTTGAGCAGGTCAAGCGCGCGTTCGAGGTCGCGGGTGCGTTCGCGCACCTGTTCCTCGAGCATCGCGGCACGCTGGAACTGGGCAAAGCCGGTGCCGCGGTCCTCGGTCATCTCCTCGGCATGGCGGATCAGCGCGCCGGCGATGGTCAGCAGCTTTTCGTTCTGCCGCGCCAGGCTATCGGCCGGATCGACCAGCGACAGCGCCAGATCGGCGTCGATCCCCTGCCCGCTCATCGCCGCTCTCCGGGCGGGAAGAAGGCAAGGCCGGTCATCGTCTGGTTCACGTGCATCGCGCCGATCTGTTCGCCATAGGTCGAGAAGCCGGTGACATGGTGGCGGGCAAGGGTTTCCGAGACCGCCCGCACCCGTTGCCGCGCCGTCGCCTCGATCCGGCGGAAGATGCAGTCGAAGCCGAGGATCGCCGAGGGCGCGCCGTCGCGGGCCAGCGCCGCGAGTTCACGTTCGAGGTGCTCGGCGATGTCGGTGGGCTCGGCGAGCGTCAGCACCAGACCCTCGGCGATCGCGGCGAAGAAGATCAGCGCGCCGTCGGGCCCAACCGACTGGATCGCGCGCACGTGGTGGCGGCCGCCGGCGCGCACCAGCACCGGATGCGAGGCGAAGACGAAGGAGGACAGCTGCCCGGGCGCAAGGCCGAGCAGGCGCGCATATTCCTGCGCCGCGGGCTCGTCATTGATCCGGGTGACGATGCGGCGCGCGGGATCGGCGCCGGTCACCACCATCCGCCGCCCGGTCGGCTGCAGATGATCGAGCGAGAACGGCTGCACCGCGCAGGACGAGCGCACCAGGCTGAGGATCGCGGCATTGCCGAGCACCCTGCCCCGCGCGCAGATCTCGGTGCGGCGGAAATCGCCGCCATCGCCCGCCGAGCCGCCGACGATCGGCACCGCGCCAAGCGCGCCCGACAGCTGCGCCACCAGCCGGTCTTCCTCGCCCGAGAGCCCGTCGACCAGCAGCACGGCGAATTCGTGGATCGCCGCGCCTGCACGCCGGCCCAGCCCCTGACGGGCGCGCAGCACCTCGCCGATCAGCGCCTTCGGATCAAGCCGGTCGAGCTCCTCGATCAGCAGCATCTCGACCTCGAAGCCCGCCTGCGGCAGGGCGAAGGCCACCACCTGCCCTTCGTCATAGCCCGCTCCGGTCAGCTCGCCCGCCGTGGTGCAGCCGCACACCAGCGCACGCGGAAAGGCCACTTCGGCGGCGGCGCAGAGCGGGCCGAGATCGGCCGCGGGGCTGGCAAACAGGAAGACCTGCGCGAAGGGCCCGGGGCCGAGGTCCCGGGCCAGCCGCGCGATCAGGTTTTTCGCCCCGGCGGGCGCCGAGGCGGACACCGGGCACGGCAACGGCTCCGGCGCGGCGGCTCCGGTGATCTGCTGTTCTGGCATGAGGTCCTCCCTCACGCAGCCTAGCGCGACTGCCAGCTTCCGGGCAATGCCCCCGTCGTCTGCGCCTCGCGCGCCAGCAGCACCGCCTGGGTGCGGCTGTAGACGCCGAGCTTGCGCATGATCGCGGTGACATGGGCCTTGACCGTGGTCTCGGCGATCGACAGGTCATAGGCGATCTGCTTGTTCATCTTGCCGGCGCAGATCTGCTCGAGGATGTTCGCCTGCTGCCGGGTGAGCGCGCTGAGCCGGCGGATCGCCTCGTCCTGCGGCGTCATGCCGTTGCCCTCGGCGAGCGTCTCGCCGGTGCTTTCGGGCACGAAGGTCTCGCCGCGCGCGATCGCGGCAAAGGCCGCGCGGAACAGCTCGCGCTTCGAGTGCTTGGGCACGAAGCCCGCTGCACCCGCCAGGATCGCCGCGCGGATCACCCGCGGCTCGTCGACCGAGGAGACGACGACGATCGGCAGATCGGGCGCCGCCGCGCGCAGGCTCATCAGCCCCTCGAGCCCGTTCACATCGGGCAGGTTGAGGTCGAGCACGATGACATCGGGGCGCGGTCCCTGCCCCTCGATCCGTTCGAGCGCCACCGACAGCCGGTCGGCCTGGGCGATCTCCTCGATCCCCGCCACCGCCTGCAGCGTCATGCCGAGCGCGTCGCAGAACAGCGGATGGTCATCGACGATCAGCGCCGAGCGGAACTCGCCGCGATGGAGGCCGGGGGCGGAATGGGTCATCGTGTGATCCTGTCGTCGTCTTTCCCGATCTTGCGGGCTTGCCCTCACCCTAGCAAGCCCCGCCGGCGCGCCATACTGTCCTTTGGTCGGAGCACCGCGCAGACGAAAGGGCGCGAGGTTTCCCCCGCGCCCCCCAACCAAGGCCACTCGTGACGATCAGTTCGCCGAGGCGAGCTGCTTCGGCAGCTTGAAGGTCCAGACCATGCCGCCCTGGTTCAGGTAGTTGACCTTCTTCGCGACCTCGCCGCCCCAGAGCGGCACCGCGCCACCCCAGCCCGACATGACCGAGACATATTGCTCGCCGTCCTGTTCCCAGGTGATCGGCTGGCCGACGATGCCCGAGCCGGTCTGGAACGACCACAGCTTCTCGCCGGTGTCGGCATCGAAGGCGATGAATTCGCCCTCGGGGTTGCCGGTGAAGACCAGCCCGCCCGCGGTCGACATCACCCCGCCCCAGAGCGGGGCCGAGTTCTTGTATTCCCACTTCACCTCGCCGGTGTTCGGGTCCATCGCCTTCAGCGAGCCGATGTAATCCTCGAACAGCGGCTTGATGGTGAAGCCCGCACCCAGATAGGCCGCGCCCTTCTTGTAGCTGATCGGCTCGTTCCAGATGTCCATGCCCCATTCGTTCGAGGGCACGTAGAAGAGGCCGGTCTTCTGGTTGTAGGCCATCGGCATCCAGTTCTTGCCACCAAGGAACGAGGGCACGGCGAAGACCTGCTGGCCCTTGCCGCCTTCGGCCGCGGCATCGGGGGCGCCCGGGCGGTTTTCCTCGTTGTAGATCGGCCGGCCGTTCTCATCGATGCCCTTGGCCCAGTTGATCTCCTTGACGAAGGGATGGGCCGAGGCGAACTTGCCGTCCTCGCGGTTCAGAACATAGAAGAAGCCGTTGCGGTCGGCGGTGGCATAGCGCTTGTTGCCGTCCTTGTCGACGAAGCCCACGACCTCGTTCACGCCGTCGAAATCCCAGCCCTCGCGTGGCGTGGTCTGGAAGTGCCACTTGATCTCGCCGGTCTTCGGGTCGATGCCGACGCGGCTTGCGGCATAGAGGTTGTCGCCCGTGTTGCCCTCGACAGGCGTGCCGGCGTTGCGCAGGTGGCTGTTCCAGGGCGCCGGGTTGCCCGCGCCGAAGATCAGCGTGTCGGTGTCGGCGTCATAGGAACCGCCCAGCCAGGTCGCGCCACCGCCGGTCTTCCACATGTCGCCCGGCCAGGTCGCGTTGAGCGTGCCCGTCATGGTGCTTTCCTTGCCCATGTAGGTGCCCATGTTGCCTTCGATCATCGGCCGGGTCCAGACCAGCTCGCCGGTCTCGGCGTCGCGCGCCTGCACCTCGCCGACGATGCCGAATTCGCCGCCAGAGTTGCCGGTGACGACAAGCCCGTTCACGATCAGCGGCGCCGCGGTGTAGGAGTAGCCCTCCTTGTAATCGGCGATCTTCTTGTTCCACTTGACCTTGCCGGTCTTCAGATCGAGCGCGAGGATGCGCGCGTCGAGCGTGCCGAAATAGATGTTGTCGCCATAGATCGCCGCGCCGCGGTTGATGACGTCGCAGCACGGCAGGATGCCCTCGGGCAGGCGGGCGTCATATTGCCAGACTTCCTTGCCGGTCTTCAGGTCGATCGCATACATGCGCGAATACGAGCCGGTGATGTACATCATCCCGTCGTAGACCAGCGGCTGGCTTTCCTGACCGCGCTGCTTCTCGCCGCCGAGGCTGAAGGCCCAGGCCGGTACCAGGTTTTTGACGTTGTCCTTGTTCAGGATCTCGAGCGGGCTGTAGCGCTGCAGGTTACGCCCCATCCCGTTGGTCAGCACGTTCTCGGTGCTTTCTTGATCCTTCAGCAGGTCCTCCTCGGTCACCCCGGCCATCGCCGCCGTGCCGAGACAGGTGATGGCCAGCACCGTGGCCAGAACAAAACGGTTCATCGCAGTCGTCCTCCCGATCTCCCGATCACTCCCTGCCCGCCGGCCGGGCACTGCGCACCGGGGCGGACTCGGGTTCAAGTATCGGTGAGCGGCGCGAGAGGTATATTGTCCATTGGTCTTACGACCCTCGGACAGGGCTTCGGCGCATCAAGAAAGGGGCGCGCGCGGTGGCTCCGCACACGCCCCGAAACCCCGGAAAACCCGTTATTTCTTGAGGGTCGAGAGGTAGGTGACGATGAAGTCCTGAACCGTCGGATCCTCGATGCCGACATGGCGCATCTTGGTCCCCGGCACGAACTTGTCGTTCGCCTCCATCCAGGCGCGCAGCGCCCCCGGCGTCCAGACGAAACCCGCCTTCTGCAGCGCCTCGGAATAGGGATAGCCCGGGAAGGTGCCCGCGCGGCGGCCGACCACACCATCGAGCAGCGGGCCATAGCTCTTCTTGTCGGCATCGACCGAGTGGCAGCGGTGGCAGGTGCTGTCGAAATAGGCCTTGCCAGCGGCGATCTTCACCGCGTCGGTGGTGTCGGCCGCCGCGGCGGCCCCGCCAAGGGCCGCGAGGCACAGCGCCGCTGCGGCGCCGAAGGCTTTGGGAAACATGCGCTTTCTCCTGTGTCTGAGCTGGGGGAAGGTTAGGCCGGGGACGCCGCCGGCGGGCTTGATGCAGGTCAAACCCGCCATCCGACTTTGGTCGCGGTTTTCACGACAGCGGCGCATATTTCCAGTTGTCCGCATCAGGCGTCACCGCGTCGAGGTCATAATCCGCGCCCTGCAGCCGGCGCGCGACCGGCAGCCCCGCCTCGGCGGCGCGGTCGACCATCGCCCTGCCCCGCGCCGCGTCACGCGCCACGCCGCGCCCGCGCATCAGGTCGAGCCCGAAGTTGAAGGCGCCGACCGGGTCGCCCGCCTCGGCCGCCTGCCGGTCCCATTCGGCCGCCGCCTGCGGATCGAGCGGCCCGCCAAGCCCGTTGTCGTCAAGCTGGCTCATCCAGGTCATCGCCCCGGTCCAGCCATCCTCGGCGCAGCGCTCGAACAGCCTCCGCGCCTCGACGTGGCGGCCCGACTTGGTGATGAAATAGCCGGTCGCGCAATTCGTCATCGAGGTCTCGCCGCGGCCGACGTCGCGCAGCACCCGCTCGATCGTCAGCTCCTCGGGATTGAGATCGCCGTCGGGTTCCTCGGCGAAGCCCGGCAGCGCCAGCGCCGAGGTGATCGCTGCAAGCATCCATGTCTTCATCGCGAGTCCTCCCGCCGCCAGCCTAGCGCGCGCGGCTCCGCGCCCGACCTAGACATTGGTCGTATTGCGGGCGCGCGACCCGGCCGCCCACCTTGGGCCGAGGGAGGACATCATGGAACGGATGCTGGCAGGGGTGCTGGCCGGCGTGCTTGCGGGCGCGACCGGCGCGCAGGCAGAGGTGCTGCGGATCGACTGGCTCGAGCGGCAGGTGGTGCCGCCGCCGGTGCTGTCGAACATGCAGGCCGAGCCCGCGACGCTTGGCCTCGACGGCGCGCGGCTGTCGCTGACCGACATCGCCACGACCGGCAAATTCACCGGGCAGGAGTATCGCCTGGTCGAGACCGTGGTGCCGCCCGAGGCCGCGTTCCTGCCCGCCGCCAGGGCGGCGCTCGCCGACGGCGCGCGGGTTCTCGTCGTGCGCGCACCCGCCGCCGATCTGCTGGCGCTCGCCGATCTGCCCGAGGCGCAGGGCGCGCTGATCTTCAACACCGAGGCGCCGGACGAGGCGCTGCGCGGCGCCGACTGCCGGGCGAATGTGCTGCACACCCTGCCCTCCTATGCGATGCGGACCGATGCGCTGGCGCAGTTCATCGTGACGAAGCGCTGGACGCATCTGGCGATGATCGAGGGCACCTTGCCCCAGGACCGCGCCTATGCCGCGGCGCTGCGGGCGTCACTTGCGAAATTCGGCCTGTCGCTCGCCGCCGGGAAGACCTGGGATTTCGACGCCAACATGCGCCGCGCCGCCGCCGCCGAGGTGCCGCTCTTCACCCAGGACCTGCCCGAGCATGATCTGCTGCTGGTGGCTGACGAGCCCGGCGATTTCGCCCGCTATGTCGCCTATAACACTTGGCTGCCGCGCCCGCTGGCGGGCTCCGAGGGGGCAAAGCCCGTCGGCTGGGCCGGCGTGGTCGAACAGAATGGCGCCGCGCAGCTGCAAAACCGCTTTCGCGACCTTTCGGGGCGCGAGATGAGTGCCGACGACTATGCCGCCTGGGTCGCCGTCGCCGCGATCGGCGAGGCCGCGACCCGCACCAGGGCCACCGATGCCGCCACGCTGCGCGGCTATCTCCTTTCCGACAAGGCCCGCATCGGCGGCTTCCTCGGCCGCCCGCTCGGCTTTCGCGACTGGGACGGCCAGCTGCGCCAGCCGATCCCGATCGTCACCGAACGCGCGGTGGTGGCACAGGCCCCGTTCGAGGGCTTCCTGCACGCCACCAACGAGCTCGACACCCTCGGCCCCGACCGGCCCGAAACCCAGTGCACTGCCTTCGGAGGCGCGAAATGATCCGGACCCTGCTGCTCACCACCCTGCTCGCCTCGCCGGCGCTCGCCGACGAGATCTGGGTGACGAACGAGATGGACGATACGCTGAGCGTGATCGACGTCGACACGCTGACGGTGAAGGCGACCTATCCCATCGGCGAGCGCCCGCGCGGCGTCACCTTTTCGAAGGATTTCAAATACCTCTACGTCTGCGCCTCGGACAGCAATGCGGTGCAGGTAATCGACCCCGACACCGGCGCCGTGCTGCACGATCTGCCCTCGGGCGACGATCCCGAACAGTTCGTCCTCGCCCCAGATGACCGGCTTCTCTACATCGCGAACGAGAATGACGCGGTGACGACAGTGGTCGACACCCAGACCCGCAAGGTCGTGGCGCAGATCGACGTCGGCGTCGAGCCCGAGGGCATGGGCATCTCGCCCGATGGCAAGGTCCAGGTGACGACCTCGGAAACCACCAACATGGCCCATTGGATCGATACGCAAACCCACAAGATCATTGCGAATTCCCTCGTGGATAGCCGCCCCCGACACGCCGAGTTCAGCCCCGACGGGTCCGAGCTTTGGGTGAGTTCGGAAATCGGCGGCACGGTCGCGGTGTTCGATGCCGCGACGCAGGTCGAGAAAGGCAAGATCTCCTTCGCGATCAAGGGGGTGCGGGCCGAGAAGATCCAGCCGGTGGGGATGCTCTTCTCGCCTGATGCGACGAAGGTTTTTGTCGCCCTCGGCCCGGCGAACCACATCGCCGTGGTCGATGCGAAGACGCTGACGGTCGAGCGCTACATCCTCGTCGGCCGCCGCGTCTGGCACATGGCGTTCTCGCCCGACCAGACCAGGCTCTTCACCACCAACGGCGTTTCGGGCGACGTGACGGTGATCGACGTGGCAAGCCTCGAGCCCGTCGCGACGATCAAGGTCGGCCGCTTCCCCTGGGGCGCTGCCGCGCGCCCGACCCCCTGACGAAGAAAGGTATTTCAATGCGTTACATTGCTTTCCTGATGTGCTTCCTGAGCCTCGCGATTGCCCATCCCGCGCTCGCCGAGAATGATGACGACGATGCCGCGCCGCCGGCGGGCCTGCTCGCCGGGCCGAACAAGTCCGACCTGCCCGAGGTGATCCTTTCTGTTGGCGAGCCGCTCGGCGGTCCGTGGGCGCTCAAGTCGGGCCATTACTACGAGGTGAAGATCACCGCCGATGGCTCTGGCGAGATTGGCCTTTCCGGTGCCGACTTCTTCCGCGCGATCTGGGTCGACGAGGTCGTCATCAAGGGACTGGAGATCCGCCCGATGGGCCTGCATTCAATCGAGTTCGACCGCGCCGGCACGATGGAGATCGGCTTCGTCGCGGTGAAGCCCGGGCGCTACAGCCTGGCCATCCCCGGCTCCACCGGCGCCGAGCAGCGGCTGGAGATCACCATTGACTGAAGCGTTGCGCGTTGCCGGGCTGAGCCACGACTGGGGCCGCAAGCCGGCGCTGCGCGACGTTTCCTTCGCCGTGCCCGAGGGGCGGTTCTGCGCCCTCCTCGGGCCCAACGGTGCGGGCAAGTCGACGCTGATGGCGGTGCTGACCGGGCTGATCCGCCCCGCCCCCGGCGTCGTCACCGTCGGCGGCCATGATCTTGGCCGCAGCCCGCGCGCGGCGCTGGCCCGGATCGGCGTCGTCTATCAGGCGCCGACCTATGACCTCGACCGCTCCGTCTTCGCCAATCTCAAGTATTTCGCGGCCTTGCAGGGGCTTTCCGGGGCGCTGGCGCGGGAACGGATCGCCGCCTCGCTGGCCCGGCTGGGCATGGAGGAGCGCGCCGGCGAGAAGGTCGCGGCGCTGAACGGCGGGCATCGGCGGCGGATGGAGATCGCCCGCGCGCTGATCCATGCGCCGCGGCTCCTGCTGCTTGACGAGCCGACGGTCGGCCTCGATGCCCCGGCCCGCGCCGCGATCACCGCCCATGTCCATGCGCTGACCGCCGAGGGGATCTCGGTGCTCTGGGCGACGCATCTGGTCGACGAGCTGCGGCCCGACGATGACCTTGTGCTCTTGCATCAGGGCCGCGTTGCCACTGCCGGCCGGGTCGATGCCCTCACCGGCGCGACGCCCCTGGCCGAGTGGTTCCTCGCCCGGACCGGAGCCGCCGCATGAAGGCCCTGATCGCCGCCCGCGCCATCATCACCCGCGAGCTTGCCCGCTTCGTCACGCAGCGCGAGCGCTTCTTCGCCGCGCTGGTGCGGCCGCTGGTCTGGCTTTTCGTCTTCGCCGCCGGGTTCCGGGCGGCGCTCGGGCTGTCGATCATTCCGCCCTACAAGACCTACATCAGCTATGAAACCTACATCGTTCCGGGGCTTTGCGGGATGATCTTGCTGTTCTCCGGGATGCAGAGTTCGCTCTCGCTGGTGAACGATCGCGAAAGCGGCACGATGCGGCTGATGCTAACCGCGCCCTGGCCGCGCTGGTTCCTGCTCGGCGCGAAACTGCTGGCCGGGGCCATGGTCGGCCTGCTGCAGGTGGCGGTTTTTCTTGTCATCGCGTGGGGCTACGGGCTGAAGTTCAGCCTCATAGGATACCTTGCCGCGCTGCCCGCACTGGCGCTGGCCGGGATCATGCTTGGCGCGCTCGGGCTGTTCCTGTCCGCCCGCATCCGCCAGCTTGAGAACTTCGCCGGGGTGATGAATTTCGTGATCTTCCCGATGTTCTTCCTATCAACTGCGCTCTATCCGCTGTGGAAGATGCAGGAAAGTTCACCCCTCCTCGCAACCCTTTGCGAAATCAACCCTTTCACCCATGCGGTCGAGCTTGTGCGCTTTGCGCTGTACGGTCAGTTGAACCTTGCCGCGCTTGGCTGGACGGTGCTGGCCTTCGCCCTCTTCTTCGGGCTGGCGCTCCTGGGTTACGAGCCTGCCCGCACCCGTTCGCGCTGATCCTCGATCAGCCGCGCCGGGCGGCCGTCCAGCCGCGCGCGGCGGGTGGCAAGCATCGCAAGCTCGTGCTCGGCGTGCGACGCCAGAACCACCGCCGGCCGGGTCTCGGCGATCAGCGCGGCGGTGAGAGCAAGCAGATCCTCGATCCGCTCGGCATCAAGCGAGGCGAAGGGCTCGTCAAGGATCAACAGGTCCGGCCGGCCGACGAAGGCGCGTGCAATCCCGACCCGCCGCGCCTGTCCGAGCGAAAGCTGCCCGGGCCAGCGCCGCTCGAGCCCCGCCAGACCGACGCGGGCGAGCATCTCGGCCGCCTCGGCGGGGCTTGCAGCGGTCGGGATCGTGACATTGTCGATCACCCGCCGCCAGGGCATCAGCGTCGGGCTTTGGAACACCATGGCGCGGCGGCCCGGCGCGTCGAGCACACCCTCGAACCGGCGGTCGATACCGGCGAGGATGCGCAGAAGCGTGCTTTTGCCGGCGCCCGACGGGCCCGAGATGCCTAGCACCTCGCCCGGTTCGACGCGCAGCCGCATCGCGCCCAGCACCTGGGTCGTGCCGAAGGTTTTCGCGGTCAGATCGAGGGAGATCATTCGCCCCTCCATCGCGCGGCGCGGGCCGCGAGCGGCGCGATCAGCAGCGCTTCGAGCGCCAGCATGACCGCGACGAAGGCCAGCGCACTCGCCAGAACCCCCGTGATATCAAACATCTGGAAGTCGAGGTGAAGGCGGAAGCCGATGCCGTCCGAGCGCCCCAGAAACTCGACCACCAGCACGATCTTCCAGATCAGCGCCAGCCCCGCGCGCGCCGCCGACACAAGATGCGGCGCCAGCTGCGGCAGCACGATGTGGCGCAGCCGTGCAAGCCACCCCATCCGGTAGACCTGCGCCATCGCGGCCAGGTCGGGGTCGAGCACCCGCACCCCCTCGCGCAGCATCAGCGTCACAAGCGGCACCTTGTTCAGCGCCACGGCGGCGATCGCGGCGCTCTCGTTCAGCCCGATCCAGAGGTAGCACAGCACGATGGTGACCAGCGCCGGGATGGTGTTGAACACGGTCAGCCACGGGTCGAGCCAGCGGTCGAGCCGCGGCGTCAGGCCAAGGGCAATCCCCGCCGCCGTGCCCGTGGCCATGGCGATGGCAAAGCTCAGCCCGACACGGCGCAACGTGGCAGCAAGGTCAGGCAGGATCGCGCCCGAGACGATGCCCTGCCAGAGCGCCGGCAGCACCTGTTGCGGCCCGGGCGCGCGCAGCGGATCGGCGAGAAGCGCCGAAAGCCCCGCCCAGAGCAGCACCAGCACGGCGAGCGAGGCAAGCGCGCGGAGCACGCCGCGCAGCGAGGGCGGTTTCGGCGCCGCCCCGCCGCGCGCCGCCCGGGCCAGCCCTGTGCGTGCGACGCTGCTCATCGGCTCAGTCCGGCAGGAACACGCCGGGCGGCAGCGCCGTCGCCGGGCCCACAAGATCGGCCCCGCCCAGCACTGCCATCAGCGCGAACATCTTCGCCGCCGCCGCCTCGTCCACCGGGCCCGGTGCCGGAATGCCGGCACGATAGCCCGCGACCAGCGCCGCATATTGCGCGTCGTCCTGCGCCTTCATCAGCGGCCGCAGCCGGTCGAAGGCGGTGTCATCGCTGGCAAGCCGGTCCTTCGCCGCGCGCGAGGCCTGCGCCAGCGCCGCGACCAGTGCGGGTTTTTCCTCGACCAGCTTGCCCGAGATGACATAGCCCAGCAGCGGCGTTTCGGGATCGAGGCCAAGCGCCTGCGCCGCGTCGGAAACCGAGATCAGCTGCCGCATCCCCGCGGCCTGCATCTTCGCGTTGAAATGCCAGAAGTTGATCGCCGCATCGACCTCGCCCGACAGTCCCGCCTGCAGGATCAGCGGCGGCGCGCCGAAGACCTGCTCGGTCTCCTTCGCCAGATCGAAGCCGCCCGCCTGCAGTGCCCAGGCCCGCAGCACGAGCCAGCTCTTGTCCAGCGGCCCGCCCGCGATGCCGATCTTTTTTCCTTTCAGATCTGTGATTTCCCGGATGGAGCTGTCGTTGCGCACGAACATGCCGCCGACCGCTTTCGAATAGGGCAGAAAGCGGTAATCCTGCCCCGTGGCGCGCATCCGCGCGACCCAAAACCAGTCGGTCACGATCGCATCGGCCGCGCTCCCTTGCAGCGCCACCTGCGCCGCGGGGTTGCCCGCGACCGGCAGCACCGCAAGCATGAACCCCGCCGCCCGGTCGAGCCCGTAATGGCGGATGGTATCGAGTTCCCAATTGACCGTGCCGCCCTCGAGCGCGGCCACCGTCAGCACCGGCAGATCCTGTGCCTGGGCGGCGCCAAGCCCAAGGCCAAGCGCCAGCGCCGCAAAGACGCGGCCGATCCGATGAAACATTCTGTCCTCCCCGCCCGCGCAAGCCTGCGGGCCCTCCGCCATCCACCCTAGGGGGCGGGTCGCACGGGGCCTATTAGACCAATGGCCAATACGCCGCCCCGCCCGGATCAGGCAGACTCGCCGCAGATCCCGACGAAGGTCGAATGGCCGTGATGCCGCAACGCAGCTTATGTCGGGAAAACGAGGATCGAGAGGGAGGGAGACATGCTCGATGTCCGCACCCGCCGCCTGCTGGCGGCACTGACCATGGCCGGGCTGATCGCCCCCGTGCAGCTTTGGGCGCATGGCGATGTGGCACCGCAGCCGGTGAATACCGACGCCCTGCCCGAGGTGGGCGAAGACTGGCTGACCGAAAACCCCTATCGCGCCGACAAGGCCGGCGAAGAGGTCTGGGCCAAGGCCGTGCAGATCGGCGATTCCGGCTTCAACCAGAACTGTGCGCGCTGCCACGGTCTGGGGGCCGTGTCGGGCGGTCTGGCCCCCGACCTGCGCTATCTCGAGGCGAACGAGAGCGGCGACGAATGGTTCGTCGAGCGCTTCCAGCACGGCTTCACCCAGAACGGCACCACCAAGATGCCGGCCTTCGGCGAGGTTCTGGGGCAGAAGGCCGGCTGGGCGATCCGCACTTATATCGAGACCCGTCCCGAGGACGGCGCGCTGGATGCCCATTCGGCGCGGCTTCATGCGATCCGCGACGAGTTGATGAAGGGCGAAGGCGACGAGGCGGCGATCAAGGCCGAGCTGAGCGAGATCGGCGCGCAGGTCGCCACCGCCTCGGGCGCGCCGGTGGCCGACAGCGCGGTCAGCCGCGCGGCCGCCGCCCTCACCCCGGATCCGGCCAGCTTCAAGCACGCCGCCGAGGTGCTGACCATCGGCCTCTCCGCGGCGGAGTGAGCCATGGCGCGTCTGTCGCGGCGGGGTGTGGTTCTTGCGGCGGTGCTGGGCGGGCTGGGTCTTGTGCCCGGCCTTGCCCATGCCGCCTGCAAGGGCGTCGCCCCGGACCAGAAGCTGCAAAATACCTTCGTCCAGGACATCGGCCGCTCGCTCGACCAGATCCGCGCGGACGGCTGGATGGAGTTCGCACTCTATGACGATTTTCGCCCATGGTCCTGGTCGGAGGATGGCAAGCCGCGCGGCATCGATGTCGACTTGGCCAATCTGATCGCTGCCGATCTTGGGGTGAAGGCGCGCATCCGTCTGGTGACGTCGAGCGAGACGCTCGACGCCGACCTGCTGAATTACGTCTACAAGGGGGCGACGGTGGGCGGCCGGGTCTCTGACGTCATGCTGCACGTGCCCTATGACGTTGAATATGCCTGCCGTTTCGATCAGGTGGTGTTCACCGGCCAATATGCGGTCGAGCGGCTGGCCATTGCCTATGGCACCGCCGACTACCCCGAGAAGGGCCCGGTGCCGGCGGTGTTCCGCTTCGATCCGGTGGGGGTCGAGAATGACTCGATCTCGGATTTCTTCCTGACCTCGGTGGCGCATGGGGCGACGGCCGACAAGGTGCGCCGCTACAAGAGCACGGCCTCGGCGATGGCGGGGCTTTCGGCGCATCAGGTGATGGCGGTGATGGGGCCGCGCGCCGAGCTTGACGCGAACCTTGCGCCGGGACTTGCGGTGCACGAGCCGCCGCTGCTGGGGCTGGCGAAGTCGAAATGGACGCTCGGCGCGGCGATCTCGCTGCAGCATCGGCCGCTTGCCTATGCGGTTGACGACGCCGTGGCCTCGGCGCTGGAAGACGGCCGGATTGCCGCGATCTTCGCCGGCTATGGCGTCGATTTCCGCCCGCCGGAACGCTGAGACGGGGTTTCAGCTCCGTCTTGCAAGCCTCAGATCACACTCAGGTTTCCATCGAAATCGATCAGTGTCACCGCGCCGAGCCCCAGCTCGGCGCGGGCCTTTTCGATGGCGGGTGCGTCCATCAGCACGAAAGCGGTCGAGGCGGCATCGCAGAGCATGGCACTTTCGCCCTCGACGCTGACGGTGGACCAGTGCGGCGCCTCGCCCTGCGGCCCGAGGATATGGCTGCCACCCGGCAGCGCGAGGGACGCGGGGCTTGAGGTCGCCATCGCCCGCGGTGCGCCCGCGCCGATCTGACGACTGCCCAGAAGCCCCGCAGCGGGGTCCTCGATGCCCAGCCGATAGGGCCCGCCAAGCGCGGCATACTCGCCCATGTCGATCAGGCAATCGGTCAGCCCGGCCTTCGCCAGCAGCGCGGCGATGCGGTCGGCGGCATGGCCCTGAACGATGCCGTTGAGGGTCAGTCCCTGCCCCGCGCCAAGCCTGATTTCAGACGAAATCTCAATGCGTTCAAGGCCGATGCTTGCACACTCTGCCACCCCGTCCGCGCCCCGCGCCAGCGCCTGCCAGAGTGGTTGCACCGTCGGGTCGAAGGCGCCGCCGGTTGCCGCATGGACCTGGGCCGCGCAGGCCAGAACCGCGCGCATCCGTTCTGACCCCGGCCCGCGGCCGGTGGCGTTGAGCCGTGTAAGCTCGCTCTCGCGGTAAAGCGAGAAGGTGTCCTCGATCGCTGCAATCTCGGCCAGAACGGCGGTCATCGGCGCCTCGCCCGCGACGCGCAGCGAGACCTCGGCGCCAAAGGCCTGCCCGCGCCATTCGCTCGCCGCAGCGGGCAGGCCGGTCAGCGCCGCCCCGGCGCAGATCTGCAGGAACCGCCGTCGCTTCATGTCGCCCTCCGGTTGCGCCGCGCAGCCAGGACAAGCGGCACGCAGGTGCCCGGATCGTCATGGATCTTCACGCAGTCAAGGCATTGGAAACACTCGGAATAGCGGATCTCTCCGGTCTTCGCGATGGCGCCGTAGCGGCAGCGGACGCGGCACAGCTGGCACGGCGTGCCGCATTCCGCCCGCCGCGGGATCCAGCGCCGCAGCCGCAAGAGTCCGCCCACCCGCATCGCCGCGCCAAGCGGACAGAGCGAGCGGCAGAAGCCCTTGAACCAGACCATCGAAACGGCAAGCCAGCCGCCCGCCCACAGCACATAGGGCCAGGGCCGGTCGAAATGCACGGTGATCGCGGTCTTGAAGGGCTCGACCTCGGCGGCGGTCTCGGCGTGTTCGGGCGCCGCGATCGCCACGGCGATCAGCGCAATGAGCGCCGCCGGCCCGGTCCAGAGCAGCGCCCGCGCCAGGCTTGCCGGTGGTTCCACCTGAGGAAGGTGCAGCAAGCGCCCGAGATGATGGGCGAATTCCTGAAGCGCGCCGAAGGGGCACAGCCAGCCGCAGAAGAAGCCGCGCCCCCAGAGCAGAAAGCCGAGGATCGCCGCGGCCCAGACCAGCAGGCCGAAGGGATCGTAGAGCAGCACCTCGAGCCCGCCCGCCGTCACGCCGCGGATAACCGCAAGGAGCGTCACCACGGACAACTGACCCTGCCCCCAGAATCCAATGAACCCAATGACAAAGGCTAGGATGCTCAGGCGCACCGGGTGAAGGCGCGCAGCCCCGCCAGCCGCGACTGCGCCAGCAGCGCCGCGATCAGCACGGCGAGAAAGCCGGCCAGAACCATCAGATCCACCGCCCGGTTGCGCAGCGCCTCGCCGAAGGGCGACAGCGGCTTCGGCGCCTCGGGCCGCAGGAAGAAGCGCTCGGGCGTGTGCAGCGCCACGGTGAAATGGGTCTCGCCGACCTCGGGCTGGAACTGGCCGTGCAGCCGCACCGCCTGCAGCGACAGCTGCCACTCCCGCGTCGGATCGAAGCCCAGACGGCGGTCGAGGCGGACGATCATTCTCGTTGCGTCGTCAAGATGTTGCGGCACATCCTTTGCAAGATCCGGCAAGATGTCGGCATCGCGCAGCGCCAGCGGCAAGCCGTCTTGCGTGGCCGAGATCCGGTCGGGCGCGGTATTGCGCACGAAATCCTCGGAGACCAGCCCGTGCCGCCCTGCCTCGATCAGCAGGTAAAGCTCGTCATCGGGCGCGCGGGCGGTGAAGCGTTGCACCTCGGCCAGGGTGCCGGGCGCCAGCACTGCGCGCGCGATCGCCGGCGGGCCAAGGTCGACGGCGTAAAGGTCGATGAACGGAGTGTCGGGGTCGCCGCCCGTACCGTCCCCGGCCCAGCGGGTGCCGGCGAAAGCCGCGTCGAGCTGCGCTTCGCTGACCACAAGACGGGTCACAAGGCCCTGATCGTTCAGCGCTTCCCAGTCGAGAGGTTCGTCCAGTTCCGGATCCGGCCGGGGCGGCGGTCCGGCCGCGATGCCCTGCATCTTCTCGCGCGCGACGGCGAGCGTGGCGGCCAGGATCGATTCATGCGCGATCCGGACCGAGGCGGTCGCCTTCGTCACCCCGTCGAGATAGACGTTGTCCGAAGCCGCACCGCCCGAGCCGTAGGGAGTGCCCACCACCAGCGGCTCGCTGATCGCATGGCCGCGATATTGCTCGAGAAAGGCGCGGAACGGCGCCTCGCCCAGCCCCGAAACGAAGATCGGCTCGTTTTGCGAGACCAGCCGCACGTCGATGAACCGGCCCTCGAGATCAAGCATCACCAGCATGTCGATGGGCTGGCCGGAAAACCCCGGAAGCGGCGCCAAAGGCCCGGTTTCAAAGACATATCCGGCCTCGCCACCGCCCGAGTTCAGCAGCGCCCAGACGCCCTTGTCATTGACCGGCGCGCCAAGCGCATAGGGCGCGACGATCATCGGTTCGAGTGCCTCGCGCGTCAGCGGCGCCGCAAGCAGCGGTGTGGCGAGCAAGAACCATATGAAAAACGCGCGGATCATGGCGTGAGCCTATCCGCGCGTCGGGTTTTGCCTATTCGACCTAAGTCTCAGGAGATGACGTTCGGCCCCGGCCGGCCGGTGCGGGCCTTGATGCCGACGATCTCCTCGGTTGCGGCGATGATCGGGGCAAGCGCCGTCTGCGGGTCTTCGCTCAGGCCCTCGGGGCCCGCGACATAGCGCTCAAGATAGACGCGCAGCGTCGCCCCCTCGGTGCCGGTGCCCGAGAGCCGCAGCACCACGCGCGAGCCGCCCTCGAACAGGATGCGGAAGCCCTGATGCGCCGAGACCGAGCCGTCGACCGGGTCGGTGTAGCAGAACTCATCTGCACTTTCGACCACAAGCCCTTGCGACGCCAAGCCTTTCAGGCTGTCGAGGCGGGCGCGCAGCGCGTCGAGCATGGCCGTCGCCACCTCGGTCGGCAGGGCCTCGTAATCGTGGCGGGAATAATAATTCCGGCCATAGCGGGCGAAATGCTCGGCCATGATCTCGGCCACCGACTGACCGCGCACGGCGATGATGTTGAGCCACATCAGGATCGCCCAGAGCCCGTCCTTCTCGCGCACGTGGTCGGAGCCGGTGCCAAAGCTCTCCTCGCCGCACAGGCTGACCCGGCCGGCATCCATCAGGTTGCCGAAGAATTTCCAGCCCGTCGGCGTCTCGTAGCAGTCAAGGCCAAGCGCCTGCGCCACCCGGTCGACCGCGGTCGAGGTCGGCATCGAGCGCGCCACCCCCTTCAGCCCGCCGGCATAGCCCGGCACCAGCATCGCATTCGCCGCGATCACCGCCAGGCTGTCCGACGGCGAGACATAGATGCCGCGGCCGAGGATCATGTTGCGGTCGCCGTCGCCATCCGAGGCCGCGCCGAAATCGGGCGCCTCGGTGCCCATCAGCTCGTCCATCAGCTCATGCGCCCAGGTCGGGTTCGGGTCGGGGTGCATGCCGCCGAAGTCGGGCAGCGGCGTGCCATGCACCACGGTGCCCGGCGCGGCGCCAAGGCGATGCTCGAAGATTTCCTTCGCGTAGGGGCCGGTGATCGCGCACATCGAATCCATGCGCATCGTGAAGCCGTCATGAAAAAGACCGCGCAGAGCCTTGAAATCGAAAAGGGTTTCCATGAGATCCGCATAGGCCACAACAGGGTCGACGACCTCGACCACCGTCGCGCCCATCGGCTGCTCGCCGGGCTGCGACAGGTCGGCATCGGCGACGTCGAGCTTGCGGTATTCGGTGATCGTCCTGGTGCGGGCGAAGATCGCGTCGGTCACCGCCTCGGGCGCCGGGCCGCCGTTCGCGCTGTTGTATTTCACCCCGAAATCCGCGTTCGGGCCGCCGGGGTTGTGGCTGGCCGACAGGATCAGCCCGCCATCCGCCTTGCGCGCGCGGATCATGTTCGAGGCGGCGGGCGTCGAGAGCCAGGCGCCCTGCCCGACGATCACCCGCGCGGCGCCGTTCGCGGCCGCCATCTTCAGGATGGTCTGCGCCGCCGCGGCGCCGAAATAGCGGCCGTCGCCGCCAAGGACGAGGGTCTTGTCCTCCACGCCGCCGATCGCGTCGAAGGTCGACTGGACGAAATTCTCGAGGAAATTCGGCTGCATGAAGACCGGGGTCTTCTTGCGCAGGCCCGAGGTGCCGGGCTTTTGCCCCTCGAAGGGCGTGGTGGGATGGATCGTCATGGGTGCTCCTCTTGAGCCGTAGGCCGGGCGAACAGTTGAACAGATTGCGCGGCGACGCAAGTCACCGCCGCGGGATGAGCGGCTTCGGGCGCCTCGGGCTCGGCGGTGTCGAGCAGCCGGGTCCAGCGGCCGGCCGGCAGCACCACCTCGGTCGCCGGCCCGGCGTTGCAGATGACGAAGACAGCCTCGCGCGCGGCCTCGCCCTCAAAGCCCTCGGCGGCGCCGCGGATCTCGGCGCACAGGCAGCGCTCCTGCGCATCGAGCCAGTCGCGCTGCGAGGGTTCGATGCCGTCGGGGCGCCACCAGATCAGGTCGCGCATGCCGTCCTGGGCGCGCAGCTTGGCGTGCAGGAAGCGGCGCTGGCGCAGCACCGGATGGGCGCGGCGGATCGCCGTGAGCCGGCCGACAAAGGCCGCAAGCGCGGTATCGGCGCGCGGCCAGTCGATCCAGCCGATCGGGTTGTCCTGGGCATAGGCGTTGTTGTTGCCGCCCTGGCTGTTGCCGATCTCGTCACCGCCCAGCAGCATCGGCACGCCTTGCGAGATCATCAGCGTCGCAAGCAGCGCGCGCTTGCGCGCAAGCTGCGCGGCGGGGTCGGCAAGCGCCTGAGAATAGTTCTCGTTATGGCCGTCGCGGTTCGCCTCTCCATTCGCCTCGTTGTGCTTTTCGTCAAAGGACACAAGGTCTTGCAGGGTGAAACCATCGTGGGCGGTGAGGAAGTTCAGGCTCGCCGTCGCGGGGCGGCCGGCGTGATCGAAGATCTCGGCCGAGCCCGAGATGCGGCGCGCGAGTTCCGGCATCTGCCCGGCATCACCGCGCCAGAACCGCCGCATCCCGTCGCGGAAACGGTCGTTCCATTCCGAGAACGGGTGCGGAAAGCCGCCCAGCCGATAGCCGCCCGGGCCGATGTCCCAGGGCTCGGCGATCAGCTTCACGCCGCACAGCACCGGATCCTGGCGCAGCGCCGAGAGGAAGGCCGCATCGCCGTTGAAGCCGCCGGTCGCATCGCGGGCCAGCGTCGCGGCGAGGTCGAAGCGGAAGCCGTCGACGCCCATCTCCTCGACCCAGTGGCGCAGGCAGTCCATCACCATGCGCAGCACGAAAGGATGCGAGAGGTTCAGCGTGTTGCCGGTGCCGGTGTCGTTGACATAGGCACGCCCGCCCTCGGACAGCCGGTAGAAGGCGGCGTTGTCGACCCCGCGCAGGCTGAGCGTCGGGCCCGCGCCGTCGCCCTCGCCGGAATGGTTGAAGACGACGTCGAGGATCACCTCGATGCCTGCCGCGTGCAGCGCGCGCACCATGGCGCGGAAATCCTCGCGCGTGCCATAGCGCGGCTCGGGAGCGAAGAAGGCCGCCGGCTGATAGCCCCAGTAGTTGCGCAGCCCCTTCTCGACGAGGAAGCGGTCGTCGATGAAGGCGCAGACCGGCAAAAGCTCGATCGCGGTGACGCCGAGCGCGCGCAGATGGGCCAGCACCGGCTCGGTCGCCACACCGCGGAAGGTGCCGCGCAGCGCGGGCGGCACATCCGGGTGCAGCATCGTCAGCCCCTTCACATGGGCTTCGTAGATCACCGTTTCCGGCCAATGGGTTGCGGGGCGGTTCCAAAGCAGTTTCTCAACCGCGCAGACCCGCGAGCGCGGCATCACCGGGGCGCTGTCGCGGCGGTCGGGGCGCATCGGTCCGCCGCCGCCCTGCATCAGCGGGTCCCACCGCAGCGGCGCGGTCAGCTCGCGCGCATAAGGGTCGATCAGCAGCTTGGCGGCATTGTAGCGATGCCCCATCTCGGGCGCCCAGGGGCCGGAGATGCGATAGCCGTATTCCGCCCCGGTCTCGAGCCCGGGCACGAAGCCGTGCCAGATCTCGCCCGAGCGTTCGGGCAGCTCGATCCGTTCCTCGAGCCCGTCGCGGAAGAGACACAGCTCGACCTTCTCGGCATGGGCCGCGAAGAGCGCGAAATTCACCCCGCCCGCAACGGGTGTGGCACCCGGGCGGCAGGGGTCTCCGGCAAGGATCATGACCGCGGCACGAGACTGTCGAACAGGGCCGCATAGGCAGCGGCCGAACGGCCCCAGCCCCAGTCAGCTTTCATCCCGCGCCGCACCATCGCGCTCCACCCCTTACTGTCTTGATACAAGGACACCAGCTTACGCAATGCCTGGCGCAGCGCAAGCGCGTCAACCGGATGAAACACCACGCCGGTCGCCGCATTCGCCGCCTCGGTCGCCGGAGTGGCGCCGATCACGGTGTCGAACAGCCCGCCCACGGCCGAGACCACCGGCACACAGCCATAGCGCTGCCCGTAAAGCTGGGTCAGGCCGCAGGGCTCGAAACGCGAGGGCACCAGCACCGCATCGCCGCCGGCGAACATGCGGTGGCTCAGCCCCTCGTCATAGCCGATGCGCACGCCGATGCGGCCGGGATGGCGCTCGGCAAGGGCGCGCATCTCCTGCTCGGCCCAGCCATCTCCCGAACCGAGCACGCACAGCCCGCCACCCAGCCGGACGAATTCATCGATCACCTGCGGCAGCAGGTCGATGCCCTTTTGCGGCGTGAGCCGCGAGACCAGTACCGCGAGCGGCCCGGGCAGGGTCGGGTCGAGGCCGAACTCCGCCAGCAGGGCCTCGCGGTTGCGGCCCTTCGCGGCCAGCCGTGGCGCCGAAAACGGCATCACCGCAGGATCGGCCGCCGGGTCCCAGACGCTCTGGTCGATGCCGTTCAGGATGCCGTGCACGGCAGTCGCCCGCGCCCGGATCACACCGTCGAGGCCGAGGCCGAATTCGCCGCGCATCAGCTCCTCGGCATAGCGCGGGCTGACCGTGGTGATCGCGTTCGCGGCCATCATCCCCGCCTTGAGCATCGAGATGTCGCCCCAGAACTCGTAGCCGTCGGGGTGGAACCATTCATGCGGCAGCCGCAGCGCATCCATCTTCGCGGTGCCGACGCGGCCCTGGAAGGCGATGTTGTGGATTGTCAGCACCGTCGGCAGATCGACGCGCCAATAGCGCAGATAGGCCGGCGCCAGCGCTGCCTGCCAGTCATGGGCGATCAGCAGTTCCGGCTTCCAGCCCTCGACGCCGTCGCGCGCGATCACCGCTGCGGCCCAGCTGAGCGCGGCGAAGCGCTCGGGATTGTCCCAGTAGTCGCCATGGACATCGGAATAGGGGCCGCCCGCGCGGTCGAACAGATGCGGCGCATCAAGCGCCATCACCTCGATGCCGTCGACGGTGCCGAGATAGACCTCGCCGAGCCCGCCGAAGAAATTCTCCTCGGCCCAGACCATATCCCTGCGACCGATGCGCGTCATCACCGCCGGGTAGCCCGGCACCAGCAGGCGCATGTGCCAGCCCTGCCCGGCCATCGCCGCCGGCAGCGCCCCCACCACATCGGCCAGCCCGCCCGTCTTGATCAGCGGGACGGCCTCCGAAGCCACCGAAAGAACCCGTTTCATGCGTTTCCCTCTCGCCTTGTTCGGGATGATGGCGGGGCGACCCGCAGGTCGCCGCCGGTCTTACTCGAGTGTGGCCGCCCGACGGTCCAGCATCGCCTGGGTGATCAGCACGACCCCGCCCTCGGTGACGCGGAACCATTTCGCGTCCTCCTCCGGATCCTCGCCGACGATCAGCCCCTCGGGGATCTGCACGCCGCGGTCGATGACGCAACGGCTGAGTTCCGCCTTGCGGCCGATATCGGCATAGGGCAGCGCCACGACGTGATCGAGGCTCGACCAGCTGTGCGCCCGACAGCCGGTGAAAAGCAGCGAGTTGCGCACCTCGGAGCCCGAGACGATGCAGTCGCCCGAGACCAGCGAGCTGACCGCGGAGCCGCGCCGGCCGTCCTCGTCATGGATGAACTTCGCCGGCGGCACCAGCTCGGCATAGGTCCAGATCGGCCAGGCGTTGTCGTAAAGGTCGAGCTTCGGGGTGAATTCGGTGAGGTCGATATTCGCCCGCCAGAACGCATCGACGGTGCCGACGTCGCGCCAGTAGGGTTCGGTCTCGAGCCCGGTCTTGACGCAGCTTTCCGAGAAGCGATGCGCCATCGCCTTGCCGTTCTTCACGATCTGCGGGATCAGGTCGTGGCCGAAATCATGGCTCGAATTCGGGTCCTCGCTATCGCGGATCAGAAGGTCGCGCAGGAACGCCCAGTCGAAGACATAGATCCCCATCGAGGCCAGCGTATGCGTCGGATCGCCCGGCATGCCCGGCGGATCCTTCGGCTTCTCGAGAAAGTCCGTCACCCGGCCGCGCGCATCGACCGCCATGCAGCCGAAGGCCGAGGCCTCGGTGCGCGGCACGGTCAGGCAGCCGATGGTCACATCGGCGCCGGTCTCGACATGCTGGCGCAGCATGATCTCGTAATCCATCTTGTAGACGTGGTCGCCCGCCAGGATCACGACATACTTGACCTTGTAATCCTCGATGATGTCGATGTTCTGCGCCACCGCATCGGCGGTGCCCATGTACCATTTGCTCTCGCTCACCCGCTGCGAGGCGGGCAGGATGTCGAGGTATTCGTTGCGCTCGGCGCGGAAGAAGTTCCAGCCGCGCTGCATGTGGCGGATCAGGCTGTGCGCCTTGTATTGCGTGGCGATCGCCATCTTGCGAATGCCCGAGTTCAGCGCATTCGACAGCGCGAAGTCGATGATCCGGGTCTTGCCACCGAAATAGACCGCGGGCTTGGCGCGGCGGTCGGTCAGTTCCTTGAGCCGCGAGCCACGGCCACCGGCCAGGATGAAGGCCATGGCCTGCGACGAGAGTCTCTGATTGGGCTGCATGTTCATTTCCCCCTCCTTCTTCTCGCGTCAGTCCGGCGTGAACATCACCACCGCCAGTGGCGGCAGGTAAACTTCAGCGCTGAACTCCTTGCGCATCCATGGAATTTCATCCGCAACGATCTCTCCGAGATTGCCCCAGTTGGCGCCGCCATAATGGCCGCTCTCGGTGTTCAGGATCTCGCGCCAGCTGCCGGCACAGGTCAGGCCGATGCGCGTCGTGCGCTCGACCGGCGTCAGGTTGGCGGCGATCACCACCGGGCGCTGCCCCGGCGCGCTGCGCTCGAAGACGTAAAGCGAATGCTCGGCATCGTCGGCCTCGATCCAGGAGAAGCCGCAGGGTTCGCAGTCGCCCCAGTGCAGCGCCGGCGTTTCGCGGTAGATCCGGTTCAGGTCGCGTACCAGATTGCGCATCCCGGCATGCAGCGGCGCGTCGAGCAGCGCCCAATCGAGCGCGGCGCCGCTGTCCCATTCGTGCCATTGGGCAAATTCCTGCCCCATGAACAGCAGCTTCTTGCCCGGGTGCGCCCATTGGAAGGCATAAAAGGCGCGCAGATTGGCAAATTTCTCGGCGGCAGTGCCCGGCATCTTGCCGATCATCGATCCCTTGCCGTGCACAACCTCGTCATGGCTGATCGGAAGGATGAAGTTTTCGCTGTAAGTATATGAACTTGCGAAGGTCAGCTCGTTGTGGTGCCAACGACGATGGATCGGATCACGGCTGAAATAGCGCAGCGTGTCATTCATCCAGCCCATGTTCCACTTGTAGCCGAAGCCCAGCCCGCCGCGGTGCACCGGAGTCGTCACCCCCGGAAAGGCGGTGCTTTCCTCGGCCACGGTCATGATCCCCGGCGACTTGCCATAGGCGAGCGTGTTCACCTGCTTCAGGAACTCGATCGCCTCGAGGTTCTCGCGCCCACCATAGCGGTTCGGCACCCATTCGCCCTCGGAGCGGGAATAGTCGCGGTAGAGCATCGAGGCCACGGCATCCACGCGCAGCCCGTCGAGGTGGTACTGCTCGAGCCAGAACAGTGCGTTCGCCTCGAGATAGTTCGCCACCTCGCGCCGGCCGAAGTTGTAGATCAGCGTGTTCCAGTCGCGGTGGAAGCCTTCCTTCGGATCGGCATGTTCGTAAAGCGGGGTGCCATCGAAACGCCGCAGCCCGTGATCGTCGGTGGGAAAATGGCCCGGCACCCAGTCGAGGATGACGCCAAGCCCGCGCTGGTGCGCCGCATCGACGAAAGCCGCGAATTCCTCGGGCCGGCCGTGGCGGATGGTGGGCGCATAGAGACCGATCGGCTGATAGCCCCAGCTGCCGTCGAACGGGTGCTCGGTGATCGGCAGCAGCTCGACATGGGTGAACCCAAGATCTGCAACGTAATCAAGAAGCTGCGAGGAAAGCTCGTAGTAGCTGAGCGGGCGTCCGGCCTCTTCCCACACGCGCCGCCACGAGCCCAGATGCACCTCGTAGATCGACACCGGCGCATGCACGTCTTGCGTGTCCGCGCGGCGGTTCATCCACAGCCCGTCCCCCCAGGGATGCAGGTCCAGCTCGCGCACCATTGAGGAGGTGGCCGGCGGGTGCTCGGCGCCGAAGCCGACCGGATCGGCCTTCGTCGGCAGCAGCTTGCCCTCGGCGCCGAGGATCTCGTATTTGTAGATGTCGCCCGGCACCAGCCCGGGAAGGAAGATCTCCCATACCCCACTTGCGCCGCGCTGCCGCATCTGGTGGCGCCGCCCGTCCCAGTTGTTGAAGTTGCCGACCACCGAGACGCGCTGCGCATTCGGCGCCCAGACGGCGAAATGCACGCCGCGATGGCCCTCATGCGTCATCACATGCGCGCCGAGCACCTCCCACAGCCGGTGATGCGTGCCCTCGCCGATCAGGTATTCGTCGATCGAGCCGAGCACGGGAGACAGCCGATAGGGATCCTCGAAATCCCAGGTCGCCTGCGCGTTCTGCGCCCGCAGCCGGTAGAGCGGTTCGTTCCACGTGCCACAGAAGAGCCCCGGCAGGACCTGTTCGAGCTCGACCTCCGTCGCGCCCACGGCCCAGAGCCGCTGCGCATCCGGCACGAGGGCCACGATCCTGTTGCCTTTTGCTGTCCGGTGCAGCCCCAATATGGAAAACGGATCACTGTGCCGGCCTTCGACCAGCGCCTCGGCTTCGGATCTGTCAATCAAGCTCATGCAATTCCTCAGAGGGCGGACTCAGTCCCCCAGATATCGGTCATGTAACCACGAATGGCTCGGTCAGAGGAGAAGAAACCCATGCGCGCGGTGTTCATAGCCGCCATGCGCCACCATTTATCCGGCTCGGCAAAGGTCTTGTCGACCTCGGCCTGAGATTCACGGTAGGCCTCGAAATCCGAGGCCACAAGGAAATAGTCAGAGTGCCACATATTGTGGACGAGGCCGTGATAGCGGGTCGGCTCGTCGGGGCTGAAACGGCCCTCGGCGATCATCTGCAAAACGTCCTGCAGCGTCTGGCTCTCGAGGATGGCATGGCGGGCATGCTCGGGGTCCTCGCGGTGCTTCATCACCTCCTGCGCGGTCAGACCGAACAGGAAGAAATTCTCCGGCCCGACCTGCTCGCGGATCTCGACATTCGCGCCATCGAGCGTGCCGATGGTCAGCGCGCCGTTCAGCGCGAATTTCATGTTGCCGGTGCCCGAGGCTTCCTTGCCCGCGGTCGAGATCTGCTCGGAGAGGTCCGAGGCGGGGATCAGCCGTTCCGCCATCGAGACGTTGTAATTCGGCGGGTAGATGATCTTCAGCCGGCCATCGACATAGGGGTCGTCGTTCACCACGGCCGCCACGTCATTGATCAGGCGGATGATTTCCTTCGCCGCCTGATAACCCGGCGCGGCCTTGCCGCCAAAGATCTTGACCCGCGGCTGCCAGTTCGCGGTCGGATCGTTGCGGATCTCGTGCCATTGCGCGATCGTCTGCAGGATATTCAGCAGCTGGCGCTTGTATTCGTGGATGCGCTTGATCTGCACGTCGAAGATCGCATCGGGGTCGACCTTCACCCCCTGGGTCTGCCCGATCCAGTTCGACAGCGCTTCCTTGTTGACCCGTTTCGCCGCCGCAAAGGCGTCGCGAAAGCCCTTGTCCTCGATCGGGATTTCCAGCTCGCGCAGGCGGTCGAGATCGGCTTCCCAGCCCTCGCCGATGGTGTCGCTGATCAGATGCGACAGCGCCGGGTTCGCCATCCGCAGCCAGCGCCGCGGGGTCACGCCGTTCGTTTCGTTCACGATCCGGTCGGGGTGCAGCTTGTGCAGCTCGGGGAAGAGGTTCTGCTTCACCAGCTCGGTGTGCAGCGCCGAGACGCCGTTCACCTTATGCGCGGTGACGAAGGCCAGTTCGCCCATCCGCACCTCGTGATGCTTCACGATGCCGACGTAATGCGGCCGCGAGGGGTTGGTGCGCAGGTGCCAGGCGTCGATCTGCTCGATGATCTGCATGTGCCGCGGCAGCACCGAGCCCATCAGATAGGTCGCCCAGCGTTCGAGCGCCTCGGGCAGCAGCGTGTGGTTGGTATAGCCCAGACACTCGACCGCGGTCGCGATCGCGTCGTCGAAGGGCATGTCGTAGAGGTCGGTCAGGATCCGCACCAGCTCCGGCCCGGCGATCGCCGGATGGGTGTCGTTCATCTGGATCGCGACATATTTCGCCAGATCGGCCAGCTTGTAGCCCCCCGCCAGATGCCGGCGGATGATGTCATGCAGCGCTGCGCCGGTCAGGAAATACTCCTGCTTCAGCCGCAGCTCCTTGCCCTGATAGGTGGTGTCGTCCGGGTAAAGCACGCGGCTGAGCGTGCGAGCCAGCGTCTCGGGCTCGGCTGCGGCGGTGTAGTCGCCATGGTTGAAGCGCGCGAGGTCGAAGAGCGTCGTGGGTTTCGCCGACCACAGCCGCAGCGTGTTCGCCCATCTTCCCTGCCAGCCGATCACCGGCATGTCGAAGGCCTCGGCGATCACCGTCTCGGCCGGCACCCAGACGGTCTTGCCGTTGCGGGTCTCGACACCGCCCTTGAAGCCGATCTCATAGGCCGCCTCGGGGCGCTCGAATTCCCAGGGGTGGCGCTGCTTCAGCCAGTCCTCGGGGGTTTCGACCTGCTGCCCGCCCTCGAAGCGCTGACGGAACAGGCCGTGCTCGTAGCGGATGCCATAGCCATAGCCGGGGCAGCCGAGCGTCGCCATGCTTTCCATGTAGCACGCCGCCAGACGGCCCAGCCCGCCATTGCCGAGCGCCGCATCCGGCTCGTCCTCGACCACCGCGCGCCAGTCCTGCCCGAGGCTCTCGATCGCCTCGCGGCAGGCCGCGCGCATGCCGAGGTTGATCGCCGAATCCTCAAGCATGCGGCCGATCAGGAATTCCATCGACAGGTAGTAGACGCGCTTGTGCCCCTGTTCCCAGGTCTGCTTCGTCGCGGCGAACCACGGCTCGACGATCCTGTCACGGATCGCGAAGCTCAGCGCCATGCGCCAGTCATAGACCGAGGCGTGCCCCGCATCTTTGCCCATCGAATAGATCAGGTGGCGCAGGATTTCTTCCCGCAGGGTCTCGACGGTGGGGGCGATAACATCTTTCACGATCACACCTTTCGCGCACGTTGTTAACCCCTTGATGGGATGCGGGCGGCACGCCGTCAAGCCGGACGGAAAGGCAGTCCCCACCTGTGGCCCGGCGGTTTCGGCTTTGCCCGTTTCTGCGGCACTCGACCAGAGGATCGTAAAGACTTCATGGCAGGGCGCGGGGTTGGGCCGGAATTTGCCCGTCGCGCCGGCGTTCAGCTTGCCGGCAGGATCACGCTGAACCGGCTGCCCTTGCCCTTCTCGCTTTCGATCTTCAGCCGGCCGCGATGGCGTGCGACGATGTGCTTCACGATCGCGAGACCAAGCCCGGTGCCGCCCTGTTCGCGCGAGCGGTGGGTGTCGACGCGGTAGAACCGTTCAGTCAGGCGCGGCAGGTGGATCGACTCGATGCCCTCGCCCCTGTCGCTCACCTCGACGCGCAGCGCCGGGCCGCGCAGCACCGGCTCATGCGCGATGCGGGCGACGTTGATCCGCACCTCGCCGCCCGAACCGCCGTATTTGATCGCATTTTCGATCAGGTTGGCGAAGATCTGGGTGAGCTGGTCGGGATCGCCCTTCACCCGCATCACGCCTTCCTCGCCCTCGCGGATCAGCGCGACGCCGCGCGCCTCGGCCAAGGGCTGCAAGGTCTGCTTTGCCCCTTTCAGCACCGCCGAGATATCGACATCCGAGGTCGGGCGGCGCCGCTCCTCGGCCTCGACCCGGCTCAGCGACAGCAGGTCGCCCACCAGCCGGTTCATCCGCCCCGCCTCGCGCTCCATGATCGCGAGGAAGCGGTCACGCGCCACCGGGTCGTCCTTGGCCGCGCCGCGCAGGGTCTCGACAAAGCCCATCAATGCGGTCAGCGGCGTGCGCAGCTCATGGCTGACATTGGCGACGAAATCGCGCCGCATCACCTCGGCCTCCTCGAGCGCGGTGACATCCTCGATCGCCACCACCGCGCCGCCCTGCGGCAGGCCGATCTCCTCGCCCTGCGGCAGCGGCGAGACCGTCGCCATCGCCACCATCTCGCGCCCGTTCGAGGAAATCCGCAGCCGCACCCGGCCGGGGCGGTCATCCTGCAGCGCCTCCTCGAGCGCCTGACCAAGCGCGGGCTGACGCAGCACGGTGACGAAAGCGCGCCCCTCGATGTCGCGACCGAAGAGCAGGCGAGCCGCGGGATTGGCCGAAACGATCCTCTCCGCCCGATTAACCAGCAAAATCGGAAGCGGCAGGGCGTCGACCAGAGAGGCTGTCAAAAAATCGGGCATGTTTCGCTCCTTCTGCGCGCCGAAACCTTGACCAAAAACGCGCGGGAGTAAACCATGTGTCATTCTCTGGTTGCAGGCGAAGCGTCCCGGGGCAAAGCCTTCGTCTGCCAATCCATTTTCCAGCGCGCCCGGTGCCGGGCAGCGCAGTTTAACGGGACGTGACGATGCCTTCTTCGAAGGGCCCCTCCGCCGGCCGCCCCCGTTCCGGGGACGGACCCGATTCGCCACCGTCGGGACGACGCATCCTGGTGGTGGAGCCGTCGCAGTCTCTGCCGCTCGCGCTGCGCGGCATATCGGGGGCCGCGATCACCATCGTGCCGCTTGCCGCGGTCGATGCGGCGTTGCTCGCGCGGACCGTGCCAGACGTGGTGATCTCGCCGCTCCTCTGCCCCGAGCACGACATCCTTGACCTCGCGCGGCTGCTCGACGCGCTTGGCTATCGCGGCGCGCTGCGGGCCTATAGCGCGCCGCTGCCGAACCCGCGGCTGATCCTCGCCGAGGTGCGGCAGATCTGGCAGGGCGGCGATTTCGACATTCTCGAACTGCCGCCCGAGCTGGGCTGAGCTCAGCCGAGGGCGCGCAGGCCGCGGGCATAGCGTGCCGCATTGGCGCGGTAATGCGCGGCCGATTTCAGCAGCTTCTCCTGCGCCGCGTCGTCGAGGCTGCGCACCACCTTGCCCGGCGCGCCCATCACCAGGCTGAAATCCGGGATCTCCTTGCCCTCGGGGATCAGCGCGCCGGCGCCGATCAGGCAGCCGCGGCCGATCTTCGCACCGTTGAGGATCGTCGCGCCCATGCCGATCAGGCTGCCCGCGCCGATGATGCAGCCATGCAGCATCGCCTTGTGGCCGATGGTGCAATCGGGCCCGATCACCAGCGGATAGCCCATGTCGGTGTGGCACACGACGTTCTCCTGAACGTTCGAGCCGCGGCCGACGCGGATCTCCTCGTTGTCGCCGCGCAAGGTGCAGCCGAACCAGACCGAGGCCGCGTCCTCGAGCACCACCTTGCCGATCAGGTTCGCGTCCGGGGCGACCCAGGCACCCTGCCCCAGTTCCGGCCGAACGCCGTCAAGCTCATAGATCATCGCGCCTCAAACTCCCTGTTCAGCTCGCGCACGAAGTCGTTCAGCCAGGGCTGGCGATCCGCCCGCGCGCGCTCGGCGGTGAGAATCTCGCGCAGCTCCTCCTCGGCCTGATCGGCGTCGTGATTCACGATCACATAATCATATTCCGCCCAGTGGCTGATTTCATCGCGGCTTTTCGCCATCCGTGCGGCGATCACCTCGTCGCTGTCCTGCGCCCGCGTGCGCAGCCGCTTTTCCAGCTCGGCGATCGACGGCGGCAGGATGAAGATCGAGATCACCTCCTTGCCGAGGCTCGAGCGGCGGATCTGCTGCCCGCCCTGCCAGTCGACGTCGAAGAGCGTGTCGCGCCCGGCCTTCATCGCCGCCTCGACCGGCGCCTTCGGCGTGCCGTAGAAATTGCCGAAGACCTCGGCATGTTCCAGCATCTCGCCATTCGCCACCATCGCCTCGAAGTCGTGCTTGGTGCGGAAATAATACTCGACGCCATCGGTCTCGCCCGGGCGCGGGGCGCGCGTCGTGGCCGAGACCGAGAATGTCAGCGTCGGGTCCCAGGTCATCAGCCGCTTCGCCAGCGTCGATTTCCCCGCACCCGAGGGCGAGGAGAGGATAATCAGAAGGCCGCGCCGGGTCTGGGTCATGGCTCACTCCACGTTCTGGATCTGCTCGCGCATCTGGTCGATGACGGCCTTGAGGTCAAGCCCGATCGCGGTCAGTGCTGTCGAGCCCGACTTCGAGCACAGCGTGTTCGACTCGCGCACGAATTCCTGGGTGAGGAAATCGAGCTTGCGGCCGACGGGGCCCGCCTCGGCGAGCAGCGCGCGGGCGGCGCGGACATGGGCACGCAGCCGGTCAACCTCCTCGGTGACATCGGCCTTCACCGCCAGCATCGCCAGTTCCTGCGTCACCCGCTGCGGATCGGCCCCGGGGGCTGCGTCGAGCACGCGGGCCAGCGCCGCCTGCAACGCCGCCGCGGTCTCGGGCCGGCGCGCCTCGGCGGCCTCGGCCGCGGCCTCGGTCAGTGCCGCGATGCGGTCGATCTGCGCCGCGATCACTGCGCCGATCTGCGCCCCCTCGGCCGCACGCATCGCGGCGAAATCGTCCAGAAGCGGCGCCAGATCGGCGAGCAGCGCCGCGCGCAACGCCGCCGGATCGGCGATCTCGGGCGCGCCCTGCTCGATCACGCCGCGCAGCGCCAGCAGGTCGGCCGCCCGCGTGGGCGCAAGGGCAAGGCCCCGCTCGCCCGCCGCCGCCTCGACCCGCGCAAGCGCCGTCAGCGCCGCCTGCAGCCCGGGCTCCGACAGCCGCAGCCCCTCCGCCCCCTCGCTGCGCGCAAGCCGCAGCGTCAACGAGATGTTGCCACGCGCGGCCACCGCGGCCACCGCCGCCCGCACCGCCGCCTCGAGCCCCTCGACATCGGGCAGGCGCGGGCGCAGATCAAAGCCCTTGCCATTGACCGAGCGGATCTCCCAGGCCCAGTCATGGCCCAGCCCGCCGCCCTGCCGCGCGGCAAAGCCGGTCATCGAGATCGTGCGCGGGCCGGATGCAAGGTTAACCATTTAACACTTTCTTTCCCCTTTTTGCCCGGAAATGGCGTATTAAGGTTTTGGTAAGGATTTCGCCTCCGGGGCCATTCGAAAGCCCATAACCGCAGAATGCACGAGGCATTGCAATGGATGGCGGCGGAGGCGGAACGCCTGTGCCGCAGGAACGGGTGATGCGATGGACCGTGATATCGACGACAAGGTGATCCACTTCGGGGCGCAGGCGGGGCTGGGCATGCAGGTTGCCTCGGAACTGCGCGCCTATTGGGAAGCGCTGCGCCGTGGCCGGCTGGTGCCGGCGCGCGCCGATGTCGATCCGCGCGGGATCGAGCGCGCCCTCGAATACGCCTTCATTCTCGAACGCGTCGCGCCGGGCATCGGCCGGTTCCGGCTTGCCGGCATGCACCTGAACGAACTGATGGGGATGGAGGTGCGGGGCATGCCGCTGACCGCCCTGTTCACGCCGCAGGGCCGCAAGCATGTCACCGAGGCGCTCGAGGCGGTCTTCGGCGGTCCGGCGATCGCCGACCTGCGGCTGGCTTCGGAAAGCGGCCCCGGCCGGCCCCGGCTCGAGGCGCGGCTGCTGGTCCTGCCGATGAAATCCGACCTTGGCGACATCACCCGCGCCCTTGGCTGCCTCGTTGCCGAGGGCGACGGTTTCGGCCGGCCGCCGCGCCGCTTCGATGTGATCGCGGCCCATGTCGAGCCGGTGATCGCCGGCGCGCCGACGCCCGGCCCCTTGCCGCTGCCGGTCCGGCCCGAGGAGATCGGCCTCGATGCCCCGGTCTTCGGCAGCCGCCGGCCCGCCCTGCCCGAGTTCGACACGCCCCTGGCGGCCCGCCCGCTCTCCGACCGCTCGCCGGAAGAGCGTCGCGCGATGTTCCGCGTCATCAGTAACGCCTGAGACCGATCCCGCAGGATATGACGGGAACGGCCCGGAGCGATGCTCCGGGCCGCGGTCCTTGTGCCGGTCTGCCGCCGCCCCGCTCAGAGGCCCGAGGCCTTGCGCAGCGCGCGCCGGTCCTGCAGCTCCTCGGCAACGAGGAAGGCGAGTTCCAGCGCCTGCGAGGCATTCAGCCGCGGGTCGCAGGCGGTGTGGTAGCGGCTCGACAGATCCTCGTCCGAGACCGCACGCACGCCGCCGGTGCATTCGGTCACGTCGCGGCCGGTCATCTCGAAATGCACGCCGCCCGGGATCGTGCCCTCGGCCTTGTGCACGCCGAAGAACTCGCGCACCTCGCGCAGCACGGAATCGAAGGGCCGGGTCTTGAAGCCAGACGCCGCCTTGATCGTGTTGCCATGCATCGGGTCGCACGACCACAGCACGTTCGCACCTTCGGACTGCACCGCGCGGATCAGCCGCGGCAGATGCTCGCCGACCTTGCCGGCGCCAAAGCGCGCGATCAGTGTCAGCCGTCCGGGTTCGTTCTCCGGGTTCAGCTTCGCCATCAGCACCTTCAGATCGTCGGCCGTGGTCGAGGGACCGCATTTCAGCCCGATCGGGTTCTGCACGCCGCGGCAGAACTCGACATGCGCGCCGTCGGGCTGACGGGTGCGGTCGCCGATCCAGATCATGTGGCCCGAGCCCGCCAGCGGAATGCCCGTGGTGCTGTCGACACGGCACAGCGCCTCTTCGTATTCCAGCAGCAGCGCCTCGTGCGAGGTGTAGAAATCGACCTTCGCGAGCTCATGCGCGGTGTCCGAGGTCACCCCGGCCGCGGTCATGAAGTCCATCGCATCGCCGATGCGCTCGGCCACCTCGCGATAGCGCGCGGCCTCGTCCTCGTCGGTGAAGCCGGCGATCCAGCTCTGCACCCGGTGGATGTCGGCATAGCCGCCGGTCGAGAAGGCGCGCAGCAGGTTCAGCGAGGCCGCGGCCTGGGTATAGGCCTGCAGCATCCGGTAGGGATCGGGCACGCGGGCCTCGGCGGTGAAGTCGAAGCCGTTGATGATGTCGCCGCGATAGCTCGGCAGCTCGACGCCGCCGATCGTCTCGGTCGCGGCCGAGCGCGGCTTGGCGAACTGCCCGGCCATGCGCCCGACCTTGATCACCGGCACTTTCGCGCCCCAGGTCAGCACGATCGCCATCTGCAGCATCACCTTGAAGGTGTCGCGGATGTTGTCGGCGGAGAATTCGGCAAAGCTCTCGGCGCAGTCGCCGCCCTGCAGCAGGAACGCCTCACCACGCGCGGCCTTCGCCAGATCCGCCTTCAGCCGGCGCGCCTCGCCGGCGAAGACGAGCGGCGGCATCTTGGCGAGCTGCGCCTCGACCGCGCCGAGCGCAGCCGCGTCGGGATAGTCGGGCATCTGCACCCGCGGTTTCGCGCGCCAGCCGGACTTCGTCCACCCCTTGACCATCTTCTCCTCCAGGACTTTCACAGGTTGCGCGGTTATAAGGCAGGCGTTAGCGAGAACAAACCGGTTTTTCCGCAGGCGCGCGCGAAAATGACCGTCGCGCGGACGGACGTGCGGACGGGCTCCGATGCCCCCTTGCGAGGCGCCGCGTTCCCTGCTTTCTGTGCATGAAACGACAAGGTCCCCGTCGCAAATGCGCATCCCGTCCACGACACCCCGCACCCATTCCCGACCGGCCCCCTCGCACGGCATCCTGCGCCTGGCCACCGGAGGGCGCACGCGGCGCTTCATCTTCCTGCTGCTCGACCGCTTCACGCTGATGGCTTTTGCCAGCGCAATCGAGCCCTTGCGGCTTGCGAACCAGGTTTCCGGCGAGAAGCTCTATGACTGGAAACTCGCCACCGAGGACGGCGGCGACGTGACCTGTTCGAACGGCACGGTGATGCGCGCCGACATGGGGCTTGGCGAGGTCACCCGCGACGACACGGTGATGGTGTGCGGCGGCATCGACGTGGCCGAGGCGACGACGAAGCCGATCCTCGCCTGGCTGCGGCGCGAGGCACGGCGCGGCGCGGCGGTGGGCGGCCTGTGCACCGGAGCCTGGGCGGTGGCGAAGGCCGGCCTGCTCGACGGCCGGCGCGCCACCATCCACTGGGAGAATCAGGACAGCTTTGCCGAGGATTTCGAGGAGGTGACGCTGTCGAAGGCGGTTTTCGTGATCGACGGCAACCGGCTGACGACGGCGGGCGGCACCGCCTCGGTCGATCTGATGCTGAAGATGATCGCGCTCGACCATGGCGAGGCGCTGGCCAATACCGTCGCCGATCAGCTGATCTACAATTCGATCCGTACCGACCGCGACAGCCAGCGGCTGTCGATCCCGACCCGGATCGGCGTGCGTCATCCGAAGCTCGCGCAGGTGATCGCGCGGATGGAGATGAACATCGAGGAGCCGATCAGCCCGGCACGCCTGGCGGCCGAGGTCGGCATGTCGACGCGCCAGCTCGAGCGACTGTTCAGCCGCTACCTGAGCCGCTCGCCGAAGCGCTATTACATGGAAATCCGCCTGCAAAAGGCACGCAACCTGTTGATGCAGACCGAGATGAGCGTGATCAATGTGGCGCTCGCCTGCGGCTTCACCTCGCCCTCGCATTTCTCGAAATGCTACCGCGCGCAGTACCAGACCACCCCCTATCGCGAACGCGGCGCCTCGGGCGTGCCGTCGGCGACCAGCGTGATCGAGCTCGATGCCGACGAATGCGACCTGACGGGAATCGACTTTCCGGAAGAAAAGTTCTGAGCCGCGCCGGCGATGCGCCGCGCCGTTGCGTCAAAGCGCCCAATTCTTGCCCAGATGGTCGATTTTCGGCCAATCCGCCGCGGGCTGCCCTATTTTCTTTTGCCAAAGGCGGGACTAACGTTTCCGCAATCATGTTCCAACAGGGGAGTGAACAGATGAAGAAGCTGCTTCTGGCGACGGCTGCCGTCGCGCTGTGCGCGGGCGGCGCCTTCGCCGAGGACATCAAGATGGGGATCTCGATGGGCTTCACCGGGCCGCTGGAATCGATCGCGCCGCCGATCGCGGCCGGCGCCGAACTGGCGATGAAGGAAGTCTCGGATTCGGGCAAGCTTCTGGGCGGCGACACCGTCACCCCGGTGCGCGGCGATTCCACCTGTGTCGACGCCGCCGCGGCCACTGCGACCGTCGAGCGGATGGTGACTTCGGAGGGCGTGAAGGGCATCGTCGGCGGCATGTGCTCGGGCGAGACCATCGCCTCGCTGACCAATGTCGCGGTGCCGAACGGCGTGGTGATGATCTCGCCCTCGGCGACCTCGCCCGCGCTCTCGACGATCGAGGACAACGGCCTGTTCTTCCGCACCTCGCCCTCGGACGCGCGTCAGGGCGAAGTGATGACCGACATCATCCTGGAACACGGCATCAAGTCCGTGGCGGTGACCTATACCAACAACGACTACGGCAAGGGCCTGGCCGACAGCTTCGCCGAAGCGTTCAAGGCCAAGGGCGGCACCGTGACCATCGTCGCCGCGCATGAGGACGGCAAGGCCGACTATTCGGCCGAGGTCGGCGCGCTGGCGGCTGCGGGTGGCGATGCGCTCGTGGTGGCGGGCTATGTCGATCAGGGCGGTTCGGGCATCCTGCGCGGCGCGCTCGACACCGGCGCCTTCTCGACCTTCGTGCTGCCCGACGGCATGGTCGCGGCGACGCTCGAGAAGAACTTCGGCACCGAGCTCGACGGCTCCTTCGGCCAGATGCCGGCCTCGGAAGGCGCAGGCAAGGATGCCTTCATCGCACTGGCGAAGACTGCGGGCTTCGACGGGTCGAGCATCTACTCGGCCGAGGCCTATGACGCGGCGGCGCTGATGCTGCTGGCGATGCAGGCGGCGAAGTCGACCGATCCGAAGGTCTACAAGGACAAGATCATGGACGTCGCCAACGCGCCGGGCGAGAAGATCATGCCCGGTGAACTGGCGAAGGGCCTCGAGCTGCTCGCCGAAGGCAAGGACATCGACTATGTCGGCGCCACCTCGGTCGAGCTGATCGGTGCGGGGGAATCCGCCGGCACCTTCCGCGAGATTGCCATCAAGGACGGCAAGATCGAGACCGTGACCTACCGCTGAGGCGGCACGGAGAACCTGGGGCGGCCCGGAGCAATCCGGGCTGTTCCTTTTGAAACAAGGCCGAAAACGGCATTCTTCACGCAAAGAGTGAAGGTCACAGGGGACTGCATGATACGGGTCGAGAACCTGCACAAGCATTTCGGCGGCTTCCATGCCGTCGATGGCGCTTCGCTAGAGATCGCGACGGGCTCCATCACCGGGCTGATCGGCCCGAACGGGGCGGGAAAATCCACGCTGTTCAACGTCATCGCCGGGGTGCACAAGCCCACCTCCGGCACCGTGACGATGGATGGCGAGGACATCACCGGCCTGCCGCCGCACGAATTGTTCCACAAGGGGCTGTTGCGCACCTTCCAGATCGCGCATGAATTCCCGACGATGACGGTGCGCGAGAACCTGATGATGGTTCCGGGCGGTCAGACCGGCGAGACGCTGTGGAACGCCTGGTTCCAGCGTGGCCGGATCGCCGAGGAAGAGGCGGCGCTTCTGAAGAAGGCCGACGAGGTTCTTGATTTCCTGACGATTTCTCACCTGAAGGACGAGCGCGCCGGGAACCTCTCGGGTGGCCAGAAGAAACTCCTGGAACTTGGCCGCACGATGATGGTCGAGGCGAAGATCGTCTTCCTCGACGAGGTCGGCGCCGGCGTGAACCGCACGCTTCTGAACACCATCGGCGACGCCATCGTGCGGCTGAACAAGGAGCGCGGCTATACCTTCTGCGTGATCGAGCACGACATGGATTTCATCGGCCGGCTCTGCGATCCGGTGATCGTGATGGCCGAGGGCAAGGTTCTGGCCGAGGGCACGCCCGACACCATCATGCAGAACGAGGCGGTGATCGAGGCCTATCTCGGGCGCGGGCTCAAGAACAAGGTCAAGGCGGGGGCCGTGCAATGATTGGATTTTTCCTGATCAAACAAGGCGTCATGGGATGTCCCGGAGGTGTCGCATGAGCTTTCTCGACGCCTCCAACATGACCGGCGGCTATGGCGCCGCGGATATCCTGCACGATTGCACGCTGAAAGTCGAAAAGGGCCAGATCGCGGTGATCGTCGGCCCGAACGGCGCCGGCAAGTCGACTGCGATGAAGGCGGTCTTCGGAATGCTGCGGCTGCGCGCGGGCAAGGTGACGCTCGATGGCGAGGACATCACCACCCTGTCCCCGCAAGAGCGCGTGCGCAAGGGCATGGGCTTCGTGCCGCAGGTGAACAACGTCTTCCCGACGATGTCGGTCGAGGAAAACCTCGAGATGGGCGCCTTCATCCGCACCGACGATTTCCGCGACACGATGGAGCAGGTCTATGATCTCTTCCCGATCCTGCGCGAGAAACGGCACCAGAACGCGGGCGAACTCAGCGGCGGGCAGCGCCAGCAGGTCGCCGTCGGCCGCGCGCTGATGACGAAGCCCAAGCTCCTGATGCTCGACGAACCCACGGCGGGTGTCTCGCCGATCGTCATGGACGAGCTTTTCGACCGCATCATCGAGGTCGCCCGCACCGGCATCTCGATCCTGATGGTCGAGCAGAACGCAAGGCAAGCGCTTGAAATTGCGGACATGGGCTATGTGCTTGTCCAGGGCGCGAACCGCTACACCGACACGGGCGCCGCCCTGATGGCCGACCCCGAGGTCCGCCGCACCTTCCTGGGGGGCTGAGATGGACATCCTCAACGCGCTGGTCGCGATCCTGAACTATGTCGTGGTGCCCGCCACCGCCTATGGCGCGCAGCTGGCGCTTGGCGCACTTGGCGTGACGCTGATCTACGGCATCCTGCGGTTCTCGAACTTCGCCCATGGCGACACCATGGCCTTCGGCACCGCGATCACCATCCTCGTCACCTGGGCGCTGCAGGCGGCGGGCCTCAGCTTCGGCCCGCTGCCGACGGCACTGGTCGCCCTGCCCTTCGGCATCGCCGCGACGGCGCTTCTGGTGCTCGGCACCGACCGCATCGTCTATGCCTATTACCGCAAGGTGCGCGCGGCGCCGGTGGTGCTGACCATGGTCTCGGTCGGCGTGATGTTCGTGATGAACGGCCTCACCCGCGTGCTGATCGGGGTCGACGAGATCAAGTTCACCGATGGCGCACGCTTCCTGATCTCGGCGCAGGAGTTCAAGAAGGCCACCGGCCTTGCCGAACCGCTCGCCATCCGCACCACCCAGGCGATCACCGTCATCACCGCGGCGATCGTGGTGGCGGCGCTGTTCTGGTTCCTCGCAAAGACCCGTGCCGGCAAGTCGATGCGCGCGTTTTCCGACAACGAGGATCTGGCGCTTCTGTCGGGGATCAACCCGAACCGCGTCGTCGCGATGACCTGGATCATCGCCGCGGCGCTCGCCACCATCGCCGGCACGCTCTATGGCCTCGACAAAAGCTTCAAGGCCTTCAACTACTTCCAGTTGCTGCTGCCGGTCTTTGCCGCGGCCATCGTCGGGGGGCTGGGCAATCCGCTCGGTGCCATCGCCGGCGGCTTCATCATCGCCTATTCCGAGGTGGCGGTGACCTACGCCTGGAAGAAGGTCGCGATCTATCTGATCCCCGGCTACCAGTCCGACAACCTGCTGCAGCTCTTGTCGACCGAATACAAGTTCGCCGTGAGCTTCACGATCCTGATCATCGTGCTGCTGTTCAAGCCCACCGGGCTCTTCAAGGGGAAATCGGTATGAGCACCCGTCAACCTGGCGCCGCCCGGGGCGGCAAGCTGCGCGCACCGCTGCTCTTTGCCGCGATGGCGGCGCTGCTCCTCATCGAGGCCTTCACCACCGGCTGGAACGGCGCGCTGGGGATTGTCAACATGGGGCTGATCTCGGCCATCCTCGCGCTCGGCGTGAACATGCAATGGGGCTATGCCGGGCTCTTCAACACCGGTGTGGTCGGCTTCATCGCACTTGGCGGGCTGGGCCCGGTGCTGGTGTCGATGAAACCGACGCCCGGCGCCTTTTCGGCGGGCGGCTGGGGCATCCTGCTCGCCTTCGCGATCGCGCTGGTCACGATCGCCGCCGCGGTCTGGCTGAACCGGCATCTGAAGCGGATGAAGGGGCTCGCGATCCTCGCCGTGCTGATCGCGGGTTTCTTCCTCTACCGCGCCATCTTCGACCCGGCCGTCGCCGCGATCCAGGCGATCAACCCGGCGTCCGCGGGCTATCTGGGCGGGCTCGGCCTGCCGACGCTGCTGTCCTGGCCGGTGGGGGCGCTGCTTGCCGCCGGCGCCGCCTGGGTGGTCGGCAAGACCGCGCTCGGCCTGCGTTCGGATTACCTCGCCGTCGCCACCCTCGGCATCGGCGAGATCATCGTCGCGGTGCTGAAGAACGAGGAATGGCTCGACCGCGGCGTGCTGAACGTGACCGGCATTCCGCGCCCCTGGCCCGTGCCCTACGAGGTCGACCTGCAGGCCGATCCTGGCTTTCTCGAGCGCGTCGCGGCCTTCGGTCTCGATCCGGTCACCACCTCGACGATCACCGTCAAGCTGCTTTATGGCGCGCTTTTCGCCGCGGTGCTGCTGGTGCTGATCTGGGCGCTGCAGCTGGCGCTCAATTCGCCCTGGGGCCGGATGATGCGCGCCATCCGCGACAACGAGGTCGCGGCCGAGGCCATGGGCAAGAACGTCACCGGCCGCCACCTGCAGATCTTCATCCTCGGCTGCGCGGTGATCGGGCTCGCCGGCGCGATGATGATCTCGCTCGACGGGCAGATGACGCCGTCGTCCTACAACCCGCTGCGCTACACCTTCCTGATCTGGGTGATGGTGATCGTCGGCGGGTCCGGCAACAACTGGGGCTCGGTGCTCGGCGGGATGCTGATCTGGTTCGTCTGGATCAAGGCCGAGGTCTGGGGCCCGCAGATCATGCACGTCGTCACCGCGACACTCGCGGACGGGCCGCTGAAACAGCATCTCGTCGATTCGGCGCCGCATATGCGGCTGGTGATGATGGGGCTGATCCTGCTCCTCGTGCTGCGCTTCAGCCCGCGCGGCCTGCTTCCCGAGAAATGACGAAAGGGGCCTTCGGGCCCCTTTTCACTGCCCGCGCCCAGGTCCCCGGCCCGCCCCCTCCCTTCATCTTGCCACAAATACCTCGGGGGTGCGGGGGCGGCGCCCCCGCGCTCTTGCTTTTGGCGAAATCCCCCCCTATTCCCCGCACATGACCCAGCATCAGCGCCTCCTCATCATCGACTTCGGCTCCCAGGTCACGCAGCTGATTGCGCGCCGCCTGCGCGAGCTCAACGTCTATTGCGAAATCCATCCCTATCAGAAGGTCACCGATGCCTTCCTGAAGGGTTTCGCCCCCCAGGCAATCATCTTCTCGGGTGGCCCGGACAGCGTCACCCGCGAGGGCTCTCCGCGTCCGCCGAAATCGGCCTTCACCCTCGGCGTGCCGATCCTCGGGATCTGCTACGGCCAGCAGGTGATGATGCAGGAGCTCGGCGGCCTCGTCGAATCCGGCCATGGCACCGCCGAGTTCGGCCGCGCCTATGTCACTCCGACCGCGCGCGCGCTGCCGCTGCTCGAGGGCTGGTTCCAGGACGGGCGCGAGCAGGTCTGGATGAGCCACGGCGACCACGTCAGCCGCATCGCCCCGGGCTTCGAGGTCTATGGCACCTCGCCCGGCGCCCCCTTCGCGATCACCGCCGATCCGGCGCGTCACTTCTACGCCGTGCAGTTCCACCCCGAGGTGCACCACACCCCGAAGGGCGCGAAGCTCTACGAGAACTTCGTGCGGCTTGCGGGCTTCACCGGCGACTGGACGATGGCGGGCTATCGCGAACAGGCGATCGCCAAGATCCGCGAACAGGTCGGCGACAAGAAGGTGATCTGCGGCCTCTCGGGCGGCGTCGACAGCTCGGTCGCGGCGGTGCTGATCCACGAGGCGATCGGCGACAACCTGACCTGCGTCTTCGTCGACCACGGCCTGCTGCGCAAGGGCGAGGCCGAGGAAGTGGTCACCATGTTCCGCGACCACTACAACATGCGGCTGATCGCGGCCGATGAGAGCGCGCTCTTCCTCGGCGCGCTCGAGGGCGTGTCGGACCCGGAAGTGAAGCGCAAGACGATCGGCCGGCTCTTCATCGACGTGTTCCAGAACTACGCGAACCAGATCGAGGGCGCCGAGTTCCTGGCCCAGGGCACGCTCTATCCCGACGTGATCGAAAGCGTCTCGTTCTCGGGCGGTCCCTCGGTGACGATCAAGTCGCACCACAATGTGGGCGGTCTGCCGGAGAAGATGGGGCTGAAGCTGGTCGAGCCGCTGCGTGAACTCTTCAAGGACGAGGTCCGCGCCCTTGGTCGCGAGCTTGGCCTGCCGGCGAAGTTCATCGGCCGTCACCCCTTCCCGGGCCCGGGCCTGGCGATCCGCTGCCCCGGCGAGATCACCCGCGAGAAACTCGCGATCCTGCGCGAGGCGGATGCGGTCTATATCGACCAGATCCGCAAGCACGGGCTCTACGACGAGATCTGGCAGGCCTTCGTGGCGATCCTGCCGGTCCGCACCGTCGGCGTGATGGGCGACGGGCGCACCTATGACTATGCCTGCGCGCTGCGCGCGGTGACCTCGGTCGATGGCATGACGGCGGATTACTACCCCTTCAGCCACGACTTCCTCGGCGAGACCGCGACACGGATCATCAACGAGGTCAAGGGTATCAACCGCGTCACCTATGACATCACCTCGAAGCCCCCGGGCACGATCGAGTGGGAATGATCTGCGCGAGAGCGTGACCGGACGCGGCCCCTCCGGGGGCCGTTTTCCTTTTCTGTGGCTGGGAAAGAAAGGGGGGCGCTGCCCCCCTCGGCCTGCGGCCCCCCCCCCCCGGGATATTTACAGCAATTGGAAGCGGCAGAGGAGTTCGCTTCCCGATCGCGGCCCCGGGCGGGATGGTTCCGGGATCAGGCCTTTGCGGCCTTCTTCGCCTCGATCACCTTTTCGGCCAGGTCCTTGGCGATGGCGAAGGCGCCCTTGATCCGCTCGGCGTCCGAGGTCCAGTCGCGCTGGACCACCACCTTGTTGCCGCTGATCTTCGCCGTGCCCTTCTGGCCTTGCAGGAAGTCGACGAGACCCGCCGGGTTCGGGAAGCTGTCGCGGTGGAACTGCACCGTCGCGCCCTTCGGCCCCGCGTCCATCTTCGCGATGTAGGCGCGCTTCGCCATCGCCTTGATCCGCACCACCAGCAGCAGGGTGTTCACCTCGCGCGGAAGCTCCCCGAAGCGGTCGATCAGCTCGGCGGCAAAGCCCTCGAGCTCGACCTTCGTCGTCAGGCCCGAGAGCCGGCGGTAGAGGCCGAGCCGGACGTCGAGATCGGGGATGAAGCTTTCGGGGATCATCACCGGCACGCCGAGGTTGATCTGCGGCGACCATTCGCCGTCGCCCTCGGCCTCGGTCAGCTCGCCCGATTTCAGCCGCGCGATGGTTTCCTCGAGCATCGCCTGATAGAGCTCGTAGCCGACTTCCCTGATATGGCCCGACTGTTCTTCGCCCAGAAGGTTGCCGGCGCCGCGCAGGTCGAGATCCTGGCTTGCCAGGGTGAAGCCCGCGCCGAGATTGTCGAGCGAGCCCAGCAGCCGCAGCCGCTTCACCGCCTGCGGCGTCAGCGGCAGGCGCGGCTTCGTCGTCAGGTAGCAATAGGCGCGCAGCTTCGAGCGCCCGACCCGGCCGCGGATCTGGTAGAGCTGGGCGAGGCCGAACATGTCGGCACGGTGGATGATCATCGTGTTCGCGGTCGGGATGTCGAGGCCGCTCTCGACGATGGTCGTCGCCAGCAGCACGTCATACTTGCCGTCGTAGAAGGCGTTCATCCGCGCGTCGAGCTCGCCCGCCGCCATCTGGCCATGCGCGGTGATGAAGCTGACCTCCGGCACATGGGTACGCAGGAACTCCTCGACCTCGGGCAGGTCGGTGATGCGCGGCACGACGTAGAAGCTCTGGCCGCCGCGGAAGCGCTCGCGCAGGAGCGCCTCGCGCACGGTGACCGCGTCGAACTCGCTGACATAGGTGCGGATCGCCAGGCGGTCGACCGGCGGCGTGCCGATCACGCTCAGATCGCGCACGCCGGTCAGGCTGAGCTGCAGCGTGCGCGGGATCGGCGTTGCGGTGAGGGTGAGCACATGGATTTCCGAGCGCATTTCCTTCAGGCGTTCCTTGTGGTTCACACCGAAATGCTGCTCCTCGTCGATCACCAGCAGGCCGAGGTTGCGGAATTTCACCGCCTTGGCCAGCACCGCATGGGTGCCGATGACGATGTCGACGGTGCCATCGGCCAGCCCCTCGCGGGTCTTCGCGGCGTCTTTCGCCGAGACGAAACGGCTGAGCGGGCGGACCTCGAGTGCGGTGCCGCGGAAGCGCTCGGCGAAGGTCTTGTAATGCTGGCGGGCAAGCAGCGTCGTCGGCGCGATCACCGCCACCTGCACGCCCGAGGCCGCGGCGATGAAGGCCGCGCGCATCGCCACCTCGGTCTTGCCGAAGCCCACGTCGCCGACCACCAGCCGGTCCATCGGCCGGCCCGACTTCAGGTCCTCGACCACGTCGTCGATGGCGTTCAGCTGGTCCTCGGTCTCGCTGTAGGGGAAGCGTGCGGCGAAGGCCTCCCATTCGTGATGCGGCGCCTCGAGGATCGGTGCGTGGCGCAGCATCCGTTCCGCCGCGATCCGCATCAGCCGGTCGGCGATCTGCCGGATGCGTTCCTTCAGCCGGGCCTTCTTCGCCTGCCAGGCGCCGCCGCCGAGCTTGTCGAGAAGCCCGTCCTCGTGGCCATAGCGGCTGAGCAGCTCGATGTTGGTGACGGGGACGTAAAGCCGATCGCCGCCCGCATATTCCAAAAGCACGCAGTCGAGCGGCGCGCCAAGCGCGGTGACGGTCTCGAGCCCCTTGTAGCGGCCGACGCCATGATCGACATGCACGACAAGATCGCCCGGCGTCAGGCTTTGCGCCTCGGTCAGGAAATTCTCGGCCTTGCGTCGCTTCTTCGGCCGGCTGACGAGCCGGTCGCCGAGCACGTCCTGCTCGGAGATCACGGTGAGCCCCTCGGCCTCGAAGCCCGCGTCGAGCGTCCAGACCGCAAGGCCGAGGCCCGAGATCTCGCGCCCGTCGCGGATGAGGGTCGCGCCGCCGAGCCCCTCGTCCTCGAGAAGCCCCTTCAGACGCTCGCGCGCGCCCTCGGACCAGCTGGCCAGAACCACCGGGCCCTGTTGCAGCCGGTTTTCGATATGCCCTTTCAAGGCCCCGAACAGGCTGACGTTCTCAAGCTGGCGCTCGGGCGAGAAATTGCGCCCGATGCGGGCGCCGGCGTTCAGGATGCCGGGGCCGGGTGGCGCCGGCAGCACCTGCAGCTGCAGCACCCGGTGTGCTGCCAGAACCGCTTTCCAGGCGGGTTCGTCGAGATAAAGAAGCCCCGGCGGCGCCGGCTTGTAGACGGTGTCGACCCGGTCGCGCCGGGTCATCGCCTCGCGCCGCGTGTCGTATTGATCGGCGATCCCCTCCCACCGCGAGATCCGCGCCGGCTCGACCTGGTCGTCGAGCATCACGCTCGCCTCGGGCAGATAGTCGAAGAGGGTCTCGAGCCGGTCGTGGAAGAAGCCGAGCCAATGCTCCATGCCGGCGTGCTTGCGCCCGGCCGAGACCGCTTCGTACAGCGGATCGTCCGCGCCGCCCGCGCCGAATTCGACGCGGTAGTTCTGCCGGAAACGGGTGATCGAGGGCTCGTCGAGGATCACCTCGCTCACCGGGGCAAGCTCGACCGCCTTCAGCTTTTCGGTGGTGCGCTGGCTGACCGGATCGAAGCGGCGCGCGCCGTCGAGCACGTCGCCGAAGAGGTCGAGCCGCACCGGCCCCGCCTCGCCCGGCGGGTAGATGTCGATGATGCCGCCGCGCACCGCGTAATCGCCGGGCTCGGACACGGTGGAGACGGGCGAGAAGCCCATCCGCACCAGGAAAGAACGCAGCTTTTCCTCGCGCACCGGGCCGCCGACGCGGGCGGTGAAGCTCGAGGCGGCGACAAGCGCGCGGGCGGGGATGCGCTGCATCGCGGCGTTGAGTGTCGTGAGCAGCACGAAGGGCCCGGGAACACCGGCGGCGAGCGCCGCAAGCGTCGCCATCCGCGCGGCCGAGATCTCGGGATTGGGCGAGACCCGGTCATAGGGCAGACAATCCCAGGCCGGGAAGGACAGCACCACCGCCTCGGGCGCGAAGAAGGCGAGCGCGGCGCGCATCGCCTCGAGCCGGCGATCGTCGCGGGCGACATGGATCACCGGACGGCCGCGGGACAGCTCCTTCGCGACCAGCTTCGCATCATAGCCCTCGGGGGCACCGGACAGCAGAAAATGTTCCATGCTTCCGGAGGTATCCGCCCCGTCCGCGGTGTCAAGAGCCCGGCCGGGCTCAGCCCACGTAATAGTGGCTGAGGTTCTGCAGCATGCCCCACAGCGCGGTGACCGAGATCGCCGTGAGACCGACGAGCTGCACGCGGAAACGGTGCCGGGTCAGCGCCTGCGCCACCGCCTCGGCATCGAGCCCGCCGGGCTGCAGCCCGGGCTCGAGCCGCTCCGCTGCGCGCAGGCTGAGCAGCCCGACGAGCGAGAGCGGCACCAGGATCAGCGCCGCCGCCTGGGCGAATTCGAAATGATAGACGAAGCCCAGCACGACCAGCAGGCTGAGCAGGCAGGAGGCGACGAGGGTCAGCGCCAGCCCCGCCTCGCGCCCGATCAGCAGCAGCCGGGCGACGTTGATGCGGGTGAGCGTGACCAGCTCGTCGGCCCCGGGGCCCGCGTGCCGGCGGGCGCGGCTGACCATGTCGAAGGGCACGCCCAGCACCCAGTGCGAGGTGGTCGACCAGGTGACGGCAAGCGCGATCCAGTACCACAGGCTGGAAAAAGACCGCATGTCGATCAGCTGGAAGATGTTCTGCAGCACCGCGTCGCCCTTTCGCCCGGCGGGCCCGTCCGCCCCCCGCCAGTGGCACAGTAGACGATGTTTTCGCTGGGGAAAACCTCTGGCAACCGGGCTTTCGCGGACACGGCCGCGTGAGCAGGGTTGTGGCCCGGGCCGATCCGTGGCACCGAAAGGACGACACAGGAGGCTTCTCATGCACCCGATCATTCCGCCCTTCCCCGTGACCCGCCTGCGCCGCATGCGCAGCACGCCCGCGCTGCGCGACCTCGCGCAGGAAAACCGGCTGTCGGTCAAGGATCTGATCTGGCCGATCTTCGTCACCGACGTGCCCGGCGCAGATGTCGAGGTCAGCTCGATGCCCGGCGTGTTCCGGCGCACGGTCGACGGCGCGGTGCAGGCCGCGGAAGAGGCGGCAAGCCTCGGCATCCCGGCGATCTGCCTCTTTCCCTACACCGACCCGTCGTGCCGCACCGAAGGCTGCGAAGAGGCCTGGGACCCGGAGAACATCACCAACCGCGCGATCCGCGCGATGAAGGCGGCGGTGCCCGAGGTCGCGATCATGACCGACATTGCGCTCGACCCCTTCAATGCGAACGGCCATGACGGGCTGGTGCGCGACGGCGTGATCGTGAACGACGAGACCGTCGAGTGCCTGGTGAAGATGGGCCGCGCCCAGGCCGAGGCCGGCGCCGACATCCTCGGCCCCTCGGACATGATGGACGGCCGCATCGGCGCGCTGCGCACCATGCTCGAGGCCGACGGGCACCAGAACGTCACGATCATGAGCTATTCGGCCAAATACGCCTCGGCCTTCTATGGCCCGTTCCGCGACGCTGTCGGGGCGACGGGGGCGCTGAAGGGCGACAAGAAGACCTATCAGATGAACCCGGCCAACAGCGACGAGGCGCTGCGGCTGGTCGCGCGCGATCTCGCGGAAGGCGCCGACATGGTGATGGTCAAGCCCGGCATGCCCTATCTCGATGTCTGCCGGCGGGTGAAGGACGCCTTCGGCGTGCCGACCTATGCCTATCAGGTGTCGGGCGAATACGCGATGGCGATGGCGGCGGTGCGAAACGGCTGGCTCGATCACGACAAGGTCATGCTTGAAAGCCTGATGGCCTTCCGGCGGGCGGGCTGCGACGGGGTGCTGACCTATTTCGCCCCGGCGGCGGCGCGGCTGATCGGCGCCTGATTGCCGAAAGCCCCGGCGCGCCGGCACCCCAGCCCAACCGGCGGTTGCAGGACGGCGTTTCTGCCCTATACTTTGTGGCCAGCGGGCAGCCATAATGCCCGGGACCATGAGCGGAGCGAGCGGATGACACAGTTTACCAGACGAACCCTTCTGGCGATCGGCGGTGCCGGACTCGGGCTTGCGGCCTGCGGCAACGGCATCGGGTCGGACGGGGCGGCGAAGATTGATGCGCGCGTCGATGCGACGCGCGATTACCTTTTGCAGAAATACCCCGGCACGCAGGAGCTGATGGGCAAGGCGCGCGGCGTGCTCTACATGCCGCTGATGACCGAGGCGGGCTTTGGCATCGGCGGCTCCTATGGCCGCGGCGCGCTGCGGATCAACAACGTGACGGTCGATTACTACTCGGCCGCCTCGGCCTCGATCGGCTTCCAGATCGGAGCCCAGCAATTCGCCCATGCGCTGTTCTTCATGACCGAGGATTCGCTCGCCGACTTCCGCCGCAACGACGGCTGGGAAGTGGGCGCGGATGCGCGCTACGCCCTGCCCGACCGTGGCGGCGCGATCGGCACCGATACCACCACCTCGCTCGCGCCGGTGATTGCGCTGGTCTTCGGCCAGGCCGGGCTGATCGCCGGCGCCTCGCTCGCCGGCACCAAGTACACCCGCATCATCCCCTGATCCGGAACGGCGGTGCGAAAGCAAAAGGCGCGCCGGAAGGCGCGCCTTTTTCATGGGGGTGTCGCGGGATCTGCGGGCCGCCTCAGCCGCCGTAGATGACCCGGACGTAATTCACCGTCTCGGCATAGGGCGGCACGCCACCGTGCTTGTCCACCGCCTCGGGGCCCGCGTTATAGGCCGCGAGCGCCAGCCGCCAGTTGCCGAAACGCTCGTACATCATCCGCAGATAGCGCGCGCCGCCCTCGAGGTTCTCGTGCGGATCCGTCGCATCGACGCCAAGCCGCGCCGCCGTGCCCGGCATCAGCTGCGCAAGCCCGGTCGCGCCCTTCGGCGAGACGGCGGTGGCATTCCAGCCGCTTTCCTGCTGCACGAGACGCAGGAACAGGTCCTCGGGCACACCGTGATGCGCCGCGGCGGTCTTCGCCGCCTGCAGATACTGGCCGCGGTAGCGCCCGGAATAGCGCGGCATCGCGGCCAGATCGCCGATCATCGCGTCGTCACCGCTCGGCCGCAGCCGGGAGGAATTGGCATATTGCCCGGCCAGCCGGGTATCGAGCAGGCGCGTCTGGTTGCGAAACAGCAGCGCGCGCGATTTCGTCGAGGCCCCGGAAAGCTGCAGCCCCTCGGCGCGGGCCTGCGTTCCGTCAAGAGGAGCCAGCGCTACGGCCAGCCCGAGGGTCACCACCCCGGCAATCTTCCGCATCCGTCCCTACCAAAATTGTTTTTCGGTCGCGATTATACGCAAAGTGCGGCAAAGGAAAAGCGCCGCGCGTGCCCGGCCCCGGGCGCCATCGGCAAAGCCTTGCCGATGCTCAGCCTACGACCGCCCCGCCCTCGATCGGCCCGGCGAGCAGGTCCTCGATGAAGAGCGAAACGAGCTGGCCGCGGCCGCTGACCGCAGCCTTGCGATAGACCGCATTCAGATGGGTCTTCACCGTCGCCTCGGAGGAGCCGCGCAGTGCCGCGACCTCGGCGATGGTGCAGCCCTTGATGGTGAAGCCCGCGACATCGGCCTCGGAAGGGGTCAGCCCCCAGGCCTCGAAGCGCTGCTGCATCAGCGTGGCGAGCGCGCCGCGCGCCACCGACAGCGCCTGCGCCGAGCGCGCCTCGCGCGCCAGCATGGCGCGCAGCACCAGCCCCTCGACCACGATGCCCGCGATCAGGCCGAGGTTCGCCAGCATCTCGAGATCGAGATGCGCCGAGATGCTGCCCGCTTCCATCGTGTCGCTGATGACATCGGCAACAAAGAAGGCGGAGCAGAGAATCTGCACCGCCATCAGCGCGATCAGCGCGGCCTCGCGCCGACGGCGCGGCTTGGGGGAAGCCCCCCGTTCGGTGGTCATCTGCCGTTATCCGTGTCGTTCACTGGCAGCGACTTGTAGCCGGTAATCATCCCGCGCGGAAGGTTGATCCGCAGCCGCAGGCTTTCGAGGAAGACCGCGGCGACATGGGCAAGCACCGAGACCTCGGCCCAGGTGACGGCGGCCTTGTGCAGATCCTCCGGCCACTGCACGCCCCAATAGGTGTCGGTCGTCATCAGCCAGCCGGAAAAGCCGATGAGCAGAAGCGTCGCGATCAGGTTGTAGATCATCAGCGCACCCAGCGGCGAATGGCCGGCATGGACATGGCGGCGGCCGCGGACGATCTCGGAGAGCTGCTCCATCGCGCCCGAGACCGAGGGCGGAAAGTCGGAAAAGCGCGCATGGCGGGTGCCGATCAGCCCCCACAGGATGCGCGCCAGCACCAGCCCGACGACGGTGAAGCCGATCATATGGTGCAGGCTGTGCTCGGGGTTGGTGACGAGCGCATTCGCGGCAAAGCAGCCGACGAGCGTCCAGTGGAACAGCCGCACGAAAGGGTCCCAGATCCGGGTGTCGCGGCGGGGCTCGGCGGGGGTGGAAACGGGCGTGGCGGTCATCTTGTCCTCCTGCGGGCGGGCCGGGGGCGGACGCCCCCGGCCCCTGCCCGGTTCAGTTCTCCGACGCGCCGTTCTTCACCTGCTCGAGCTTGTCGTTGAAGTAGAGCTCGAACTTCTTGCCGTCCTTCAGCGCGTAGACCTCGATCAGGCCATCCTCGGTGCCGATCTTGCGCACTTCATAGCCTTCCTGGGTCAGCTTGCTGCGCAGCTGCTCCTGCGTCGCGGCGTCGACACCGGCGGCAGCGGCCGGCAGCGCAGCGCCCGCCACGAGCGAAGCCAGAACAGCGGCGGCGGTGAACTTGCGGAAATGGGTCATCACGATCTCCCTAAGGCCGGGGCGACATGCCCGGGCTCGGTGCCGCCGCTCTCGCCGATGCCGCGGCGCAGCACCATCGGCACGCGGATGGAGGGCGCGGCTTTTTGCCCGCCTCCACCTCCGGTTCGGCCCCTCCACCCCGGGTTTGAGGCCGGTTTCCCGCCCCGGCCTCTAGGCGGGGCGGAAGCGCTGTTCTATACCCGGTCGGACAAATCGGAATCGCCGCGCGGCAGCTCGCGCGCGGCCACAGCGGAGGAACTGCATGGCCGGCTCTGTGAACAAGGTCATCCTGGTGGGCAACCTGGGGCGCGACCCCGAGGTGCGCACCTTCTCGAACGGTGGCAAGGTGTGCAACCTGCGCATCGCCACCTCGGAGACCTGGCGCGACAAGGCGACGGGCGAGCGCAAGGAGCGCACCGAGTGGCACTCGGTCGCGATCCTGAACGAGAACCTGGCGAAGATCGCCGAACAGTATCTGCGCAAGGGCTCGAAGGTCTATGTCGAGGGCCAGCTCGAGACCCGCAAGTGGCAGGATCAGTCGGGTCAGGACCGCTACACGACCGAGGTCGTGCTGCGCCCGTTCCGCGGCGAGCTGACGCTGCTCGACGGTCGTGACGGTGGCAGCCAGGGCGGCGGCGGTGGCGGCTACCGCGGCGGCGCGCAGGGCGGCGGCTACGACGAAGGCCCGTCCTACGGCGGTGGTGCCGGCGGTGGCGGTGGCGGCGCGGCCCCCGCCAGCGGCGGCCGCGCGGATTTCGACGACGAGATCCCGTTCTGAGGCGCCCGAGCGCATGAAACGACACGGGGTGGCCCATCGGCCACCCCGTTTTCTTGGCGAGCGCGGAATTGCGCGCGGGTCACGGCCACGTCGCCGGCCCCGATTGCCGCTCAGCCGAGCCCGCTCCCGGCCGGGGGGCGGCATCTGCCTTTGCCGCTCGGGAAGATTGCGAGGATCTCGGCATCTGGTCCGGCGGCATCGTCCTCAGTGCTTCAGAACCGGTGCAGGCGGCTAGAGCGACGACGATCCGCCGTCGAGCAGGGCAATCATCGCCGGGTCCAGCCGCGGGTCGTTTCTGTAGAACACCCCGCAGGCCTCGATGTCCGCCTTCTTCGGCTTCTTTCCGGCAAGGCGCTTGAACACGATCGGCGCCGAATAGATCGGCCGCGTGCGCGCGTTGTTCGTCGTCATCAGCAGGCCGGTGAGGAAGGGCATCGAGGGCAGAGCGGGAGGATAGAGCGCGATCGACTGCAGCCGTGCATTGGGCAGGCCGACGTTTTGCGCATCGGTGATATAGATGCGCTCCCCCAGCCACTGCGCGATGCCGTCGATCTTGATGGGCTGCCGGCTTCCCGGAAGCTCCCCCTGCGACGTCGCATACATGATCGTCTTGACCAGGGTGAGATCGCCTTCCTGAGAGATCACGGTGTAGGCGCGGCCGATCCTGTCGGGATTGGTGCGCAGCGGTGTGCAGACGTGATAGCAGCCACAGAACTGCGAAAGGGTGCTGCGGGTCTGCGCCATGTTTTCCAGCAGCGCGGCAACCGCCTGCCGCATCCGGGGCGGAAGCCCCTCGATCCGCATCGGCGGCCGCCAGCGCGCCGCAAACCGGTCGGTCGGCAACAGCAGGTCGTCCGGTTCCAGATCGAAATGCGCAGCGATGTTGCGCAACGTCGCCAGCGACGGCATGCTGAGACCGCTCAGGTATTTGTTCAGCTGCTGGCGGTTGATGCCCATCCGTTTCGAAGCCACGGCAATGGACGGGAGCAGAGAAACCAGATAGCGGATAGCGGATATTTCTCTGTCAGAGCATCTGGAGTCGGCATGTCATGGCCTCCTGAGATCGTCCATGACGGCAATGGTGTCGGCATCATCTTCCCTCGCTGCCCCACCTGACGCCAAGGCGGCAGCTGTGCAGCGAAAGACACAAACAAAACGAAAAGATGAGGAAATGCGCGTCACCTGATACAGGGCGAGACTCTTCTCCCCCCTGATGTGGTCGGGCCGAGTTCCGCTATGCGGTCAAATTACGCCATAAGTATTTAGATATACAACCAAAAGTTTGTATTTCTCGTGGCATAGATGGCCCGGAAGTTCTTCACAGCATGAGGCTTTGCGTCACCGAGAGGCGTCTGATGGCCATCGCCAGAACGCCTAGAAGGCAGATCCCGATTCCCATGCTTCCCATAACCACCGGTCCGTGCGCCATGCGCCGGCCCACCTGGCCAGCCGGTACATCCCGAGCGTCAGCGCCACCCCCGCCAGAACGACGAGCAGCGTCACGCCGAACCGCTGCCGGCGGCGGGCGGCGGGCTCGGCAGGGGGTGCCTCGGCAGTGGGGCCGGCGGCACGCCTGGCTTCGGCGCCCCCGGTGCGCCGCCGGCGCAGCTCCACCGCCGCAAGTCCCGTCGCCACACCAAGAACCAGCCCGATCGAGGCATAAGTCACAGCCAGAGCCTGTGCCAGCGCCCAGTCCGGGTTGCCCAGCTTGTGCAGGATGCTGCCGATCACCCCCGCAGTGGCATGCCCGCCGACGAACCCCGCAACGAGTTCCAGCCCGAAGGTGTTGTAGACTTCCAGATCCGGCATGGCGCGGGCGATCTCGGCTCCAAGAAATCCGCCGAGCGCGACCTGCAGGCCGAACAACACGATGCCGGCTGCCGCCATCGCCCCGATATTGGACGAACGTTGCATGGCTCCCCCTGCGCGCTCGCCGACGGAGGAGGCGACCATCACCGGCAGCAAGAGCATCCCCGGCAGCAGCAGGCCGAAATCCAGCAACGGCGCCAGCATTGCCTTGAACAGAGCATGCCTCTCGAGCACAAGCCGCCCCCCCAGCCCGGCAAGCCCTGCCAGGACCGCAGCAGGCAGGGCCATCCGCAGTGCCACCGGAAGACGGGCCGACAGCGCATATCCGAGATGCAGCAACACCACGACCCCCAAGACAAAACCGGCGATTCCGAGCATCACGTCCCCTTCGGGTTCCCTGCCCCCATCCTTGTATTCCTGACGTTAGGGAATCCAGACTTCTTTCTGAATTCTGCAATTTTATTAATTCTGCAACCATGAGCCCGCCGCGCCCACTGCAGACAGAGCAGGTCGGGAAAGACGCTGCAGTCAACGCCCGCCCCTTCGCTAAGCAGCGCCTGCGCTGCGTCGACAGAGCGAAATATGCCGGCACACCGGAATCTGTCATCCTCCCGCAGGCGCAGTAGATGCCGGCTGGGAAGGCACCGGAGACCGATCCATCGGTGGTGCCCTCTCAGGTGCATTGCGAAAGCCCTCTCCTGCCGGCCCGAGCCCCGCCCCTCCGGTGCGGAGATGCGTCCGCCGGCAGGCCAACCTGTCGGATCGAAACGGTGACGGAGCGGAACCGATGCCTGACCCTGTCGAATTTCCCCTCGGGGTCTCCGCCTATCTGGCGGGGAATACGCCCGTACAGACGGAAACCGGCCTTTGCCCGCTGGACCGGCTCGAACCGGGGCAGCGCGTGATCACCTATTGCCGCGGGGTGCAGGCCATCCGTGCAGTATCGGTGCTGCCCGCCTCGCGGGTGCAGGCCCTGCATCCGCTGGCGCTGGTTTTCCCCGGTCAGGAGGAATTGCGCCTGACGGCGGGCTCGCGTCTGCTGACCGCGCCCCCCTGGAGCGAGCTGCTGTTCGGCATGACCGAAGCGATGGTGCCCGCCGGCAGCCTTCTGTCCGATCCGGCCGTGACCGCCGTTGCCGCCGAGGGCAGGC
>VSSQ01000041.1_pt2 | contig 148530 bp, 148 predicted proteins | sample 4763081 | NCBI WGS metagenome assembly VSSQ01 (sample SAMN12137344, study PRJNA551015) | bioreactor metagenome | isolation source: SDC9 anaerobic chlorinated ethene degrading culture | place: USA: Knoxville, Tennesee | collected 2015-01-01 | reverse complement strand
CTCGCGACAGTCTGCTTGGAAGGCAGAAGCTCTAGCCAACTGAGCTACTCCCGCATAAAGTGGTACTCCCAGTACGATTCGAACGTACGGCCTACGCCTTAGAAGGGCGTTGCTCTATCCAGCTGAGCTATGGAAGCATTAAAAATAAAGCTAAAAAAAGCCTTACACAAAAAGTAAAAAACTTCTTATATAAGGCTTTTAAATGGAGCGGGAGACGAGACTCGAACTCGCGACAGTCTGCTTGGAAGGCAGAAGCTCTAGCCAACTGAGCTACTCCCGCTCAAAAGTGGTGCGGACGGAGAGACTCGAACTCTCACACCGTGAGGCACCAGATCCTAAGTCTGGCGTGTCTACCAATTTCACCACGTCCGCAAAGTGGTACTCCCAGTACGATTCGAACGTACGGCCTACGCCTTAGAAGGGCGTTGCTCTATCCAGCTGAGCTATGGAAGCACTCTAAAAAAATTTAATGGGGTAGGTAATGGGGCTCGAACCCACGACCCTCGGAACCACAACCCGATGCTCTAACCGACTGAGCTATACCTACCACAAGTTAATATTAAAATGGTCGGGGCGAGAGGATTCGAACCTCCGGCCCCCTGGTCCCAAACCAGGTGCGCTAACCAGACTGCGCTACGCCCCGACAAATAAAGAAGTTTCACAAAAAGTGGACGGAATTATATTATATATTTTAGATTTTGTCAAGAGTATTTAGAAGAAATAATGGAAAAATCCAAAATTACTTCTAAAATACGTTAAAACTGTATTAATCCATCAATTGGTGAACTTGCTGTTGCATACGGTTTTTTAGGGATTCTTCCAGCTTTATAACCAAGTCTACCTGCGATAACAGCATATTTCATAGCTTCTGCCATTTGTATAGGATTTTGTGCACAAGCAATTGCACTATTTGCTAAAACGGCATCTGCTCCTAATTCCATAGCTATTGAAGCATCACTTGCACAACCAATCCCTGCATCAACAATAACTGGAACTTTTACTGCATCTCTAATAAATGCTATATTGTATTTATTTTGAATACCAAGTCCACTTCCTATTGGAGCAGCTAATGGCATAATAGCATCAGCACCTGCATTTTCCAATCTCTTAGCGATAATTGGATCATCACTTGTATATGCCATAATTGTAAAACCATCTTTTTTTAAAATTTCACAAGCTTTTATTGTCTCAATTACATCAGGATATAAAGTTTTTTGTGCATCACCAATAACTTCTAATTTTATTAAATCAATTCCAGTTGCTTCTCTCATCAATCTAAAAGTAGTAATTGCTTCTTCTGCTGTAAAACACCCTGCACTATTTGGTAAAAATTTTACATTTGTATCTTTGAAATAATCCAGTAAATTTTCTTCATTTGGATTTGTAATATTCACTCTTCTAATAGCAACTGTTATTAATTCACTACCACTTGCAAGTGTCGCTTCTTTTGTTGTTTGAAAATCTTTATATTTACCACTTCCAACAATTAATCTACTATTTAATTCATATTTACCTATTTTTAAAATATCATTCATATTGTATTATCCTTTATAAATTTTAAATATTTTTTACTTGATTTTGAGATATCAAGTTGAATAATTTCAGGCACATCATAACTATGTAATTCTTTTATTTTACTTTTTATTTTCTTAAAGTGCTTTTTTCTTGTTTTTATATTTAAAAGTGTTTCTTTATCACTACAAAATTGATTATCCCAATTATAAAATGATTTCATTTGGCTTAACTGTATACAAGCAGCAAATTTTTCTTCTATTAATATTTTTGCAATATTTTCAGCTTCTTCTTCTGAACTGCAAGTTGTTTGAATAATAATAGTTTTCATAGACTTTTTATCTCTTCAATTAAATCTTGTGGACTTAGAGAGTAATTATTTCTTTTATAATTTTTTGCTGCTAAAGTATGTGCTAAACTTGCACTTATTGCTGCATCAAGAGCTTTGTAACCTTGAGCTAAAAGTGAACCAATGAGTCCACTTAAAACATCACCGCTTCCACCTTTACTTAAAACTGCACTTCCAAAACTATTCACATATAATTTTTCATTTTGAGCAATAATTACATTTGCTCCTTTTAAAAGAAGAACTGTTTTAGGATATTTTTTCGAAAACTTTTCTACATATAAAAATCTATTGTTTTGTAACTCTTGCACAGATATATCAGCAATTCTAGAAAGTTTCAATAGAGAAATAAACTCTTTTGGATGAGGAGTTAAAACAACTTCTTTATCTAATACTTCAAGTATTAGTTCATCATAAAACAGATCAGCATCTATAATTTTTGGAACATCTTTATTTAAAATCTCTTTTATTTTATTTTCATCATATTTTCCCAAACCCATTCCAATAGCAATAGCTGTACAATTTTGGCTAATATTTTGTGTTTGCATAATATGATAAGGTAAATCTACATTTTCATCACAAACTACACTTACAAGTCCAACACCAAATCCAAAACCAGCATTTGAAGCGATAATTCCTGCACCTTTTTTAGAACCAAGTATTACATTTAAATGTCCAAAACTACCTTTATTAGAATCTTTTTTGTTTCTTGTAGGAAGTTTCATATCATTTTCATCTAATAAAAACTTATTAGTTTGTGTTTCATAAAGCTCTCTTTGAACACCAAGATCTGATACAATTATTTCACCAACATAATCTTTTGCTAAATCTGTAAAAAGTGAAGTTTTAAGTGCACCCATTGTTATAGTTACATCTGCTTGAAAAGTAGAACTGTTTATTTGCCCAAAATTATTTATTCCACTTGGAATATCACAAGCAATTTTAAAAGAAGAATATGAATTTAAATTATCTATTAGATTTAAATATTTTTCATCTAAAGGTTTATTTAAACCTGTTCCGAATAAACAATCAACTATTATATCTGCTTCAAAAATTTCATTTACTTCTTTTATATTTAAAGTTTTAACTCTTTTGTATTGAAGTTTTGCCATAGAAGATTTTGGCTCACTTGCAAGATATAAATTTACATCAAATTTTTTATGTAAAAGTCTAGCAAGAACTAATCCATCAGCACCATTATTTCCACTTCCAGAAACAATCAATACACTTTTATTTTCTTCAAAAATATCTTCAATGTAAGAGCACATACTAGAAGCTGCATGTTCCATCAAAATATCTTCATTTAAAAAAAACTCTTCATAACATCTTTTATCTAAAGAATTTACCTCATCAAATATTTTTTGCATAATATAACTCCCTAAAAATGTTATCTAAGTTTTATCTAAATTTCCAGTTTTCTTTTGTCAATATCTCTTTTATTTTATCTTTGAAATCACCTTGGATTTCCAACCATTCATTATTTATTGCTCCACCACAAGCAAGCTTTTTCTTTAGAAGTTTTAAAACCTCTTTTTTTTCATTTTCTTCTATATAAAATCTTCCAATTAAAGTTACAGGTTTTCCATTTCTTTTTTCAAAAGTAAAAACTAGTTGGTGTTGATTTTTAGGTATTAAATCAGAAGATGATTTTTTTGGATTTTTTTTATCCTCTTTTATCGTATCGTGATTATTTCCTTCAAGTTTTGAGCCTAAACCTTTTGATAACATATCTGCTAAACTTGCCATCTAAAACTCCTTTATTCTTGTTTGAATATCTATCTCTTCAATACTTATAAAATCTTTTAGTTTGTATTGTTCAACTGCAACTCGACCAATCATAGCTGCATTATCACTACAATATTTAAGTTCACTAAGATACAAATTCATATTATGTTTTTTACATAATTCATCAATTTGTGCTCTTAAATAGATATTTGCACTTGCTCCTCCAACTATTGCGAAGTTTTTTGGAACTTTTCGTTTAAACTGCTTTTTTAGTTTTTGCATTATATGATCAACTGCTGTTTTTTGAAAACTTGCACAAATATCATATTTGTCTTGTTCTTTTATTCCCTCTTGGCTATTTTCAAGTTTTTCAATATGAAGTCTAACGGCATTTTTAAGTCCACTATAACTAAACTCAATTTTTGGACTTTGACTAAGTGGAATTGGTAAATCAAATCTATTTACATCACCTTTTAAAGAGTATTCTTGAACAACTGGACCACCTGGATAACCTAAGTACAACATTTTAGATACTTTATCAAAACTCTCACCAAAACTATCATCAATAGTTGTTGCAACTACTTTCATATCATTTAAACTATTTGCTTCTATTATTTGTGTATGACCACCAGAAACCAGTAGTATTGTTATAGGTAAAACTTCATCTTTTTCTATAAAAAGTGAATAAATATGACCTTTTAGATGATTTACAGCAATTAATGGAAGATTTAATGATATACTTAAAGCCTTTGCCATTGTTACACCTTCCATTAGCGTTACACTAAGTCCAGGAGCATTTGTAACAGCAATTGCTTTTAATAATGGAAAATACTCTTTACACTCTTCAAGAATTTTTGGAAGTGCTTCCACATGAAGCCGTGCAGCTAGTTCAGGAACAACCCCTCCATAAATGCTATGTTGAAGTTCTTGAGATATTTTTTTATGATAGATTAATTTATTTGTTTTTATTTCTGTAATAGCTATTGAGCTATCATCACAACTGCTTTCAATACTTAAAATCATATTAGTGGTCTTTATTTAACTCTTCATTTATTTCACACTCATCTTCTCGTTTTATCCAATCAAGTGCGCAATCAAGTTTTCCAAATCCAGAAGCTGCATTTATATGTCCTGCATTTTCCATAATTTTCATTCCAATATTAAGTTTTGATTGAAGTCTTATTGCTTCTTCTACTGTTAAATAAGGATCATTTGTTGAAGCTGCCATAATAATTTCATTTGCTTTTAAATCTTTTGCAATTGGATAAGGGAAAAATGTTTTAGCATCTTCTAAAACTTCATTTCTAACAGGAGCAACAAGCATCAATTTATCAAGTTTTATATCAAGTTCATCACAAGTATGAAACCATAATATATTTCCTAAAGAGTGACAAACTACAATATCAGGATTAAAATGTTTTATCTCTTTTTTTAAAAAATCTTTCCACTCTTGTAGTTTTGGCTTATCTCTTGAAGGAAAACTTGGAAAAGACACTATAAAATTCTCTTTTATCAAATCCATAGCAAGTTGTGACTGCCAATGAGGATAATCACTTCCATTTAATCCATGAAGTATTAAGACTCTTTTACTCATCTTTTTCATCCCTTATATTTTTTATTTCAAATTTACCTTTTTTAATCAAGTACTGTGCATTTTCATCTAATAATTCGATATTTATTTTATCATCTTTTCTAAAGATTAATCCAACCAATTCTTTATGTGATTTTTTTTCAATATTTACAAAACTATTTTTCTTCCAATTATCAAATTTATCTTCATATAAAGCTACAATATCTTTTTCAAATTTAGTTCTTGTGTAAATTAGATAAATTACTAAAATAAGTAAAATTCCAAAAGGAATTAATAAATCAAGACTCACAATACTTTCTCACTTCTTTATCTATTTTAAAAATATCTTCTATTGAATTTGCATTTGCATTATGAAATTTATTTATAGCATTCATAGTAATTTTTGAAATATCTAAAAAGCCTATTTGTGAGTTTAAGAATTTTGAAACAGCAACTTCATTTGCAGCATTTAAAACAACTCCTAAATCAAGATTATTTAATATCTCATCTTTAAGTTGCCAAATTGGATAACGGTTTTCTTCAATTCTTCTAAACTCAATATTTCCAACTTCTATTAAATTTACAGGTTCTAAAATCTCTTCATCACAATGCCCAAGTATTGCATAAGCTATTGGGAGTTGCATTGAAGCATTTGCAATATGAGCCGTTGTACTTCCATCTTTAAAGTTAATCATTGCATGAATAAGTGATTTTGTTTCGATGATTGCATCGAGTTTTCTTGTATTAAAAAGCCAAGCAGCTTCTATAAGTTCAAACATTTTATTTGTCATAGTAGCACTGTCAATAGTAATTTTATTTCCCATTGACCAATTAGGATGATTTAATGCTTCTTTGATAGAAACATTTTGAAGCTTATCAAGTGGATAATCTCTAAATGAACCACCACTTGCAGTTATTGTCATAGAATCTATTTTTTTATTTTGAAGTAAATACCAAAGCCCAAAATGTTCACTATCTATTGGACTAAGTTTTGTTTGATCAATAAATTTTCCAGCAACTACAAGAGATTCTTTATTTGCTAATGCTATTTTTTTACCACATTCAATAGCTTTTAATGTTGGTCTTAATCCCAAAAATCCAACAAGTGCATTTACAACTGTTTTAGAACTACTATTTTCAATAGCTTCTAAAATAGCAGTTTCTCCAAAAGATACATTTTTGTGTTGAACAAAAGGAATATCTTCTTTATTTGCAACAACAACTATTTTAGGATTAAACTCTTTTATTTGTTCATTTAGTAGCTTTATATTCTTTCCTGCAACTAAAACTTCAACATTTAAATTAAATTTACGTGCAATATTTAAAGTATTAACTCCTATTGAGCCTGTACTTCCAAGAAGTATCAAATGATAACCCTTAATAAAACAACCATTGTTATTGCACCAAATAAGTAACCATCAACTCTATCTAAAACTCCACCATGTCCCGGAAGAATAGTACCACTATCTTTTACACCCGCTTCTCTTTTTAAATAACTTTCATATAAATCACCAAATACTGATGATAAAGATACAACAGCAGAAACTATAATTGCTCCAATTATTCCAACTTCACTAATTGAAGTTAACGTTCCTAAAATAATAGCAAATGCCATTCCTCCAAATACACCTTCTAAAGTTTTATTTGGACTTGTTTCACAAAACTTCGTTTTTCCAAAGCTTCTTCCCACAAAATATGCTCCAATATCAGTAGCAGCAACAATTACAAATAACCATAAAAGTACTTTTACTCCATATTCACTGTATAAAGTCATTAAAAATATGAAAGATGCTGTTGGATATAAAAGTGGTAAAAATAACTTTTTATCTAAAGTTCTTTTATAAGCTAATTGAGAAGCATAACCTATTGCAACAATAAAAATCAAATCGATTGGCATAGGATAAAAATATACTGCAACCCACAATAATAAAGTATAAATATAGATGCTATCACTATTTAATTTATATAATTCTTTTGATTCATGTACTGAAATCATAAGCATAATTCCAAATACTAGCCAAAATAAAAAATAAGAATCTATGTATCCTAGTATTAACATACCTATTATTAAAACAACACCTGTTTTAACACGTACAGAAATATCTTTTGTCATTTCAAACATTTTTATTAACCTTAAAGAAAAAATTTATTAATTGTACTAAATTTTGGCTTTTGATTGTATTTCTTGAACTTATTTTATTGTTTAATTTAGAATTATTCTATCTCAAATGAGATAGAATAATTTATGTGAGATTTTAGAATAAACCTGCAATTTGATTTGAAATTTGTCTTTCTAAAATTGGAGTAGCTTCTTCTAAAGTTAAATTCATTTTAGTTGCTTCTGCAAATAACATAGTTTTATGTTCTATATAGTTTGTTGAATAGCTTTGAGCTGTTCCTGTAGCCATGTTTGAATTTAATTGTCCAGAAGCATTTGCATTATTTACACTTCCTCCAAAGCCATTCATAAATCCAGCTTTACTTGAATCTTTTACAGATGCTTGTCCTTGAGCTGTTGCACTTGAAGTATAAACTTCACCTTTTGCTTTTTCTCTGATTACAATATCAACTTGCATTTGATAAATTGTATCTTCTAAAGCTTTTCCAACTAATCCACCAACTAAAGCACTTCCTAAACCAACAGCTATTGGTTGTGTTGCTCCATGGCTATTATAAGCTGAAACTCCTGCTCCTAATGCTCCTGCTCCTAATGCCGCTCCAGCAACATTATTTTCTTGTTTTTTATCACAATATAAAACATTCATCATTAAAACATAAGTTGCCATATCTGGATCATCAACTACTCTATAACCTTTAGCCATTAATTCACTTATAATAGAGCTTTCAAGATTAATTCTTTGTCCACTTGTATTTTTTGTTGAAATGAATATAGTTCTTAACTCTTTTTTTACTGGATTAATAAATACACTTTGTGTCATTTTTGCATTTGTTTGTAATTCAGTTGTTGCACAACCTGTAAAAAGTAATGTAGCAGCCGCAATACTCAAGCCTAAAGTCTTTATTTTATGCACTTTATCTCCTTAAAATTTTCTAATTGATATTATATCTTAAAAAGTTTGATTTTGGCTTTCTTTATATTTGCTTTATATTTTAATAGAGTAGAAGATTAATCTTCTATTCTTATCATATTAGGTTTTGTTAGAACTACTCCAGAATTTTCAAGTTCTTTAATAGCTTTTAAAATATCTTTTTCTACACATGTATGAGTTGTAAGTAAAAGATTTGCTTTTGAATCTTTCAAAGGTTTCTGCATCATATTTTCAATAGAAATTGAATTATTCCCAAATATTGTTGCAACTTTTGCTAAAGTTCCAGATTTATCTGCAACTTCAAGTCTTAAGTAATATTTAGTTTGGATATTCTCTTTTGGCATTAAAGTTATTTTTTCACCTGGTTGTTTTTCAAAACCAAGCATTGGAGAACCTTTACCTTTTCTAGCAATATCTATAATATTTGCAACAACAGCTGAAGCAGTTGCATCACCACCTGCTCCTGCCCCATAATACATAGTTTCTCCAACTTTATCCCCAACAACAGAGATTCCATTCATAACGCCATCAACTTTTGCTATCATTTTGTCTTCAGGAATTAAAACTGAGTGAACTCTTAATTCAATTTCATTTCCCACTTTTTTTGCAATACCTAAAAGTTTTATAGAATACTCAAACTCTTTTGCAAATTCAATATCTGCTTTTGTGATATTTTCAATTCCTTCTATTAATATTTCTTCAGGTTTTACATCTATTCCATAAGCAATTGAACCTAAAATTAAAAGTTTATGAGCAGCATCATATCCACCAACATCAAAAGTAGGATCAGCTTCTGCATAACCTAATTCTTGTGCTTCTTTTAGGATTTCATCATAATTTACACCATCATTTATCATTCGTGTAAGCATATAGTTACAAGTTCCATTCATAATACCTTGAATAGATTTAATATGGTTTGCACTTAATCCATCTCTCAAAGCATTAATAATCGGAATTCCACCTGCAACTGCTGCTTCAAATTCAAAAGGTATATCACCAGCAAGTTCTTGAAGTTCATATCTGTGATATGCCAATAAAGCTTTATTTGCAGTAACCACTGCTTTTCCTTTTAATAAAGCTTTTTTAACTATTTCATAAGGCTTATCAATTCCACCCATTAATTCAACAACTATATCAATAGAGTCATCTTCTAAAATTTCGTCAGCATTTGTAGTTAATTTTATACTAACGTCTCTTTTTTTGCCTAAGTTTGAAACTACTCCAATAGTTGGAACAATCTCTTTACCAGCACGTGCAGTAATAATATTTTTATTATCAATTAAAATATTTGCAACACTAGTTCCAACTGTACCAACTCCAATAATTCCAACTTTTAACATGTATAATTCCTATTTTTCTAATGATTTTAAATATTTCTTTATATTTTTTGCAGCTTGTCTAATTCTTTTTTCATTTTCAATTAAAGCAATTCTTACATATTGGTCACCATAATGTCCAAATCCAATTCCTGGACTTACTGCAACTTGTGCTTGAGTTAATAATTGTTTTGAAAATTCCATACTTCCTAAGTGACTTGCAACTTCAGGGATTTTTGCCCAAATAAACATAGATGCATTTGGTTTATTCATAACCCAACCAGCATCTGCAAATGTTTCAAGCATTAAATCTCTTCTTTTTCTATATTTTTCAATATGTTCTTCAACACAATCTTGTGGTCCATCAAGTGCAACAGTAGCTGCAATTTGAATAGGAGTAAACATACCATAATCAAGCCAAGATTTGATTCTTTTTAGTGCACCAATTAATTTTTCATTTCCTACGATACACCCTACTCTCCATCCAGCCATATTGTATGATTTACTTAATGTAAAACATTCAACAGCAACATCTAAAGCACCTTCTGCTTGGAAAATTGAAGGAGTTTTATATCCATCAAAAGTTATATCAGCATAAGCAATATCAGAGATAATATAAAATCTTTCTCTTTTAGCCATTGCTACTAATCTTGTATAAAACTCTGGTGTTACAGTTGCACAAGTTGGATTATGTGGGAAATTTACAACTACGAATTTTACTTTTGGAATTGACTCATCAAGTGTTTTTTGTAATCTTTCAAAAAACAAATCTTCATCAACTTTAAATACATCATCAAATGCTAATTCAAACTTATGAACAGCTGCACCATTTAACATAAATGCATATGAGTGAATTGGATAAGTTGGATCTGGAACAACAGCTACATCTCCAACATTTACAATAGCTTGTACTAAATGAACATAACCCTCTTTTGAACCCATTGTTGCACATACATGTTTATTTGGATCTAAAAAATCAACATCATATTTTCTTTTATACCAGTTAGAAATAGCAAGTCTTAGTTTAAAAATACCAGCACTTGCACTATAACCATGATTTTTTGGTTTTGCTGACGCTTCAATTAATTTATCTGTTATATGTTGTGGTGCTGGACCATCTGGATTTCCCATAGAGAAGTCAATTACATCTTCTCCTGCTCTTCTTGCTTCCATTTTTATTGCATTTACTTCTGCAAATACATAGTTTGGAAGTCTTTTCATTCGTTCAAATTCAATTTCTGGAAACATTTATTACTCCTTAGTAATGCTAATCCCTTGCTTTAAATTTGCAAGAGAATATAAATCATCAATTTTGATATATCTTGTATTATTAGGCACATCAATTACTAAATTTTTGTGCAAACCATCTTTTTCTACTATTTCAATAATTTTAAAATCTTTATCATAAAAAACTATACTTGGATACCAACTATTATTTATATTTGAACTTATGCTAATAGCACTTGTATTTGATATTTCAATAATATATGGTTTATTTGGTTTTTTTAATGATAAACTCTTATTATTTATCAAATCTTCCGTTTTATAAACTGTAGAGTTAGTTGAATCAATAAAATAACTCCACTTAAGATTTCCCTCTCTTTTTATATCCACAATACTACTATTTGTACTTTGTAATTCTTGAGATAATCTGAGAGGGTTTATGGCGGCTGCAGTTTTTAATCTAATAGTCCATTTTAACTGATCTTCTATAACTACTTCACTTTGAGTTATAAAGTTTTGTTGTCCAATAGCTTTTAATATATCATTTATATTTTTCATTGATTTTTTTGCATTTGTATTAAAACTAAAAGATACTTCAATATCTTTAGTTCCTCCTAAATCTAACTTTAGAAGATTATTATTTGATAATTCTTGAGTAATTTTTACATAATCGATTTGACCATTTTTATAAAATGAACTTGAATTTTTGAAAATATGATTAATTAAATTCCTATGAGTATTATAATCACTAGCTCCTAGTAAATTTTGAACTGCGTCATTTATACTTGCGTTTGAAGTCACACATAAAGCAATAATTAGGATTAATTTTTTTATCATATTTTACTCTTTTTATCTTTTTAGGTTATAAATCAATATTCCTGCTGCAACTGAAACATTCAAAGAATCAAATTCATGTTCCATTTTTATAGATACTTTTAAGTCCAATTTCTTAGCAACTTTTGGAGAAATACCTTCTCCTTCGCTTCCTAAAAATAGGGCTACTTTATCACTTTTTTCTATTTTTCCATATTTTTTTAAATCAACACCATCCATTGTTGCACCAATCAAAGTAAATCCAGCATCTATTAATTCACTTGCTAAATCTGCACTTCTTGGATGAATACAAAATGGTAAATCAAGCAACGCTCCAGCACTTGTTCTTACAATTCCAGAGTTATTTATAGTTTTTATATTTGATGCAATTATTCCATCAATTCCTAAAGAATAAGCTGTTCTAGCAATTGCTCCAATGTTTCCAACATCAGTTACTCCATCTAAAACTAAAATAAAATTCATCGCTTTTAATTCTTTTATCGGTGCATAGTCAAACTGACTCAACTTTAAAAAAAATCCTTGATGATTTCCACCTTTTGCTAAAGCTTGCGCTTTTTGGTTATCTAGTCTATGGATTTTTTTACCTAATTTTAAAAATTTTGAAAATAGTTTATTATCTATCTCTTTTGAAAGAAAAACTTCTTCAACTAATTTTGGGTGATTTTCAAGTACGTAAAGTACTATTTGTTTTCCGTATATTATCATTCGGCGATTTTATCCAAAAATTGTTGATAAACCTCTTTGATAGATTGTCCTGTCATTTTTGCAATTAATTTTGCTTTTATTTTTGGAGGTAAATCTAAAGGTAATATATCATTTAGTTCAAGATTTAAACCAACTTTTTCTTTTGGTTCAATTACTACAACCCATTCACCTTTTATATTTATATTTTTAAACTCTTCAAAAAGATTTGAAGCGCTATTTTTATAAATAGTTTGATGAAGTTTTGTTATCTCTTTTGCTAAAAATATTGTTCTGTTTGGTTCTTTTTCATTTAATTCTTCAAGAAGTTTTAAAAGTCTATGAGGTGATTCATAAAGGATTGATAGTTTATCATCATTTAAAATCTCATCAAGTTTTGAAGCACGACTAGCTCCTTTATGGTCTAAAAATCCATAAAAAGAAAAAGTAGTTTGTGTAAATCCACTCATTGCATAAGCAGTTAAAATAGCATTTGCACCAGGAAGAACATCATAAGGAATTTGATTTTTTATACAAAAATCTACAAGTGTAGCACCTGGATCACTAACACAAGGCATTCCTGCATCGCTTACATAAACAACATTTTTAGAAAAAGTATCTTTGTCTAAAGTTTTTAATATTTGATTTTCATTATGAGAGTGAAAAGATTTATACTCTTTATTTGAAAAGTCTAAGTTATATTTTTCACCTAAAAGGTTTAGAAGTTTTTTTGTTACTCTTGTATCTTCACAAAAGATTAATTCCGACTCTGTAAGAACTTTAAGTGACCTCGAAGAGATATCTTCTAAATTTCCAATCGGAGTCGGAACTAAGCATAACATAGTATTTTACTACTATTTAGCCATGTTATATTTAGCTTTGAATTTCTCAACTCTTCCTGCAGCATCAACAAGTTTTTGCTCACCAGTGAAGAATGGGTGACAAGAAGAACAAATATCGATTTTTAAAGTCTCAACATTTGATTTTGTTTCAAAACTATTACCACAAGCGCAAGTTACTGTACAAACTTTGTAGTCTGGATGAATATCTTTTTTCATTCCATTTTCCTTAATTAAATTAATGTAAGATAAAAGGTCAAGTCCTTGCAAGCCCTTTACCAAACTCTTTAGGGTTGTGATTATATCGAGAAATACTTAAGTATATCTGAATTTAAGTTATCTATTATATTTGAAGTCTTATTTAAAAATTGACCTTTATTGAAAGTATTTTGTCTTTTTGCAAGTTTCATTGTATTTTGTGAAATTTTTTCTTCTAACTCTTCTTTAGACAATTTACCATCTAAATATTCAAATGTTTCAACAATACCAATAGATGACATACAATTTGGAGCTCTTGTATATTTTCTTTCTAAATAAATAATTTCATCAATCAAACCTGATTTTATCATAGTATTTGTTCTTGATGCAACTCTTTTTTTTAGCTCTTCTTTTTCCCACAAAATTTCAAATATCTTTAAATCTTTTGCAAGTGGAATTTTAGGATTTTTTTCAAAATATAAAGTTGGAGTTAAACCTGTTTGTTTATAAATTGCATAAGCTTTTTCTACTCGATATTTATCATTTTTTTCTATCTTTTTCATATATACTTCATCTAATGAATACAATAAATCATAAGCTTCTGCTACACTAATATCTAATTTTATTTTTGATTCTATTCCTAAAGACAATCCATCAATTAAAGCTTTTAAGTAAAATCCTGTACCACCAACTATAATCAAATTTTTATCATTTTTTAAAGCATACTCTTTAGCTTTTTTGTATAACTCCATAAAACAAACCACATCAAATTCAACATTTGGATAAACTTCATCTATTCCAAAATGTAAAATTTCACCTTTTTCTTCTAAAGTTGGTTTTGCAGAAACAATATCTATTTCTTTGTAAACGCACAAAGAATCCAATGATAAAATTATAGAATTTGTTTTTGAAGCAATTTCAAGAGATAAAGCAGTTTTTCCTGATGCAGTTGAACCAATAATTGCTATTTCTTTCATTTTATTACTTTTTTACTTTCACAAATTTCTAATTTTTTATTGAGTTCATTTATCTCTTTTTCTTTTTCAATAATTGTTTTTAATAGTTTTGAAATATCATTTGATTGTGTGTTTTGAATCTCTTCTTGAGTTTTTGATGAACAAGCACTAAAATTTAGAATTAAAAATAGACTTAAAATAAATAAAACAATTTTTTTCATATATTCTCTTTTTTTATAAAATATCTTTCATTATAACCCAAAAAGGTTTAATTTAATTAATCTAGGATAAAATCCCTGCTATGAAAAAATTGATGAAAAAACTTAATGATTTTAGTGAACTTGTAATGTTCCAACACTCTATTTTTGCTTTACCATTTATTTTTATAGCTATGGTTGTAGCAGCAAATGGTTGGTTTGGTTTCAAACTTTTGATACTTGGTGTTTTAGCAGCTGTTACTGCAAGAAATTTTGCTATGGGATTTAATAGATATATGGATAGAGATATCGATGCTTTAAATCCACGAACTATAAATCGTCCAAATGTAGATGGAAGAATTAGTGCAAATGCTATGTTTATTTTTGTAGTGGTTAATGCACTTTTATTTATATTAGTTGCTTATTTTGTAAATGATTTAGCATTTATTTTATCTTTACCTATTTTAATAATCATTGGTTCTTACTCTTATTTTAAAAGATTTTCATATCTTGCACACATTATTTTAGGAATTTCTTTAGCTCTTGCACCAATTGCAGGTGTAGTTGCTGTTAGTGAAAATATACCTTTATGGGTAATATTTTTAAGTATTGGCGTTATGTTTTGGGTTGCTGGTTTTGATTTACTTTATTCTTTACAAGATATAGAAGTAGATAAAAAACTTGGTCTTCACTCTGTTCCTTCTGTATTTGGAGTGGAAAAAACTATGCTTTTTTCAAAAGTATTTCACGGACTAACAGTAATATTTTGGCTTTTATTTGTAATTTACTCAAGTAGCTCATATTTTGCATATCTTGCCGTAATAATAAGTGCTTTGATGCTTAGTTATGAACACTATTTAGTAAATAAAGATTTTAAAAAAATTGATAGAGCATTTTTTACTGTAAATGGTTATTTAGGAATAGTTTTCTTCCTTTTAATAGTTTTAGATAATATCTTTTTTTAAAATTTAAGAAATATTAGGATAGACTTACATCCTAATTTTAGGTGCGTCTGTAGTTCAACTGGATAGAATAACCGGTTTCGACCCGGTGGGTTGTGGGTTCGACTCCTACCAGGCGTGCCATTTAATAATCTATAAAACCTCGATAAAATCAAACTTTTTGTTGACTGTTAATCTAATTTTAGAAAATCTTAGTTACACATTATCAAAATCTATATTTCAACTCTTCTTGAAACACCAATTAATTTTTCATGTGGAAAATTATAAAAACTAGCAAAACTTGGCGAAACATCTTTTATTAGAGCAAAAAGTTTCCAATATATTTTTTTTGAAACAATTTCTTCATCACCATAAAATATAGTTCTTTCATTTATTCCTTTCTCTTTTAAAACATCTTCCATATTTAATATTTCCATATAGCCTACATTTATAGTTAACAAGTCAAGTCCCATAGATAATGGTGAAATTTCAGCTTGTATTCCTATTGGCTCATTTGTAGCTTGAACTCTTACAATGATATTTCTTTCATAAAATATTCCATTTTGAAACATTGTTTTTGCAATATATGAAGGAATATTATCTGATTGCCTAGAAAAAAATAATGCAACACCGTTTATATGATTTGCTTTTTGATACTCTTCGTTATATTTTGATAAAAAATCATTTATAAGAAGTGGAGATAATGAAATATAAAGTCTTTTTTGCCCTTGTGTATAAAGAATGATTAAAGCAAATGGTATTGAAGCAATTATTATAGACCAATACCCGCCATGTGGTATTTTCATTAAACATGATAAGAAGAATATAAAACTTGTAGTTCCAGTAAAGCTTGCAAAAATTGTTTTAACTTTTTCTTTTCTATAAGCAAATATTAATGTCATTAGTATTCCTGTTATAGTCATTGCTCCTGAAACTGCAAGACCATAAGCTGCAGCTAATTTAGTTGATTCTTGAAAATCAAAAAGTATAATTACTACACAAATAAATAAAAACCAGTTTACAGATCCTACGTATATTTGAGAGTGAAGTTCTTTTGATGTATATGTAACTCTAAAATGAGGGAAAACTCTTGTTGTCATTGATTGGTATAAAACAGAAAAAATTCCACTTATCATTGCTTGAGAAGCTATTATAGTAGCGAATATTGTTAAGATTAAAAATGGTATATATAATATTGGTACAAGAGCTTTTGTCATTTCAAATAAAGGATTATTAACTGCATCAGGATGAGATAACAAAAAAGCACCTTGCCCATAATAACAAACAATTAATACAAAAAATACAAAAATCCAACCTTTTAAAATTGGTAATCTACCTAAATGCCCCATATCAGCATAAAGAGCTTCTCCTCCCGTTGTCGCCAAGATAACATCTGCCAACATAATAAAACTAATATAAGGATGTTCAATTACAAAATTAACTGCATTTATAGGATTTATAGCACGAAAAATCGATAAATCTTGACTTACATAATATAAACCAATACATCCAAGACTTAAAAACCATATAACCATAATTGGTCCAAATGCTGAAGCAACATTTTCTACCCCTTTTTTTTGAATCACAAATAAAAAAAAGGCTATTATTGCAGCTATAATAAGTAAGGTAAATTTAGATGTTTCTTCATATCCTGGAATTAATACTATACCTTCAACAGCACTTAAAATACTAATAGCTGGTGTAATAACACCATCTCCTACCATTAAAGAAACTCCTAAAAATCCCAGAATAGAAACAATACCAATAGAACGGGCACTTTTTAAATAAGGTAATAATAGTTGAACTAATACAACTGTTCCTCCCTCTCCTCTTCTACTTAAACTCGTTGCTAGCCATGCATATTGAATGGTTACAAGAATTGTTAACGTCCAAAAAACAAATGACAAAATACCAAATATACTTTCAACTGTAGGAGTAATTAAAGCACATATTATAGCTAATGTATAAATTGGACTTGTACCAATATCCCCATACACAACACCTAAAGCTTTAATTACCATCATTTCATTTTTTAGTCGTTTAATAAATGTCATACATTTATTCCTTAATAAAAATTGTCTTTTATTATACTCTTTAAATTATATAAAAATATTTTTTATTATAAAAAATAAAATCATTAAAATGTGCATCTCATGTTTAAATCAAATTTTTTATAATTTTTCCTTCTATTTATGATAATTATTTGATATAATTCACTCATTCCCACTATAAGGAGGAAGTCAAATGAAAAAATTATTTTTAATTTTAATCATTTTAAATAGCATGGTTTTTGGAGTTACTTTCGAAGATGGTAAAAGAGCTTTATTAACCAATGATTATGAACAAGCTTTTAAAATATTTGACGATTTGGCTTCAAAAGGTGATGCAAAAGCACAATATGGGCTTGGATTTATGTACGAGACAGGAAAAGCTGTAAAAATGGATAAAAAAGAAGCCATCAAATGGTATAAAAAATCATCAAAACAAGGTTATAAAAAAGCTCAAAAAGCTCTTGATGATGTTTGTAGTGAAAATCCTTTTATTTGTAGATAAATTAAAGATTTTTAAGCATCACTAAATTAACTCTTTTGTATTTTGATTTAAAATTAGGAATTTCTTCAAATCCTAATTTTTTATACAAACTTACAGCAGGAGTTAAAACACTGTTTGTTTCTAAAAATATAGTTTTCCCACCTCTGTTTTTAGCTTCATTTATAACTGCTTGAGATAAAAGTAAACCCAATTTCAAACCTTGTACTTTTGTTAAAACAGCCAATTTAGCTAATTCAAAATCAAAGTTTTCATTTTTTGATTTTATTAAAGCACAAGTTCCAACTACCTCATTTTTATATAAAGCTAAAAAAATTTCTCCACCAATATCGATAATATATTCTTCAGGTTCATTCAATACTTTTATATCTGATTCTTCTACTTCAAAATATTCACCAATCCACCAAAAATTTATTTTTTTAAAATCTTCTTTGTATTTTGGCGAGAATTTTACTATCTTTATATCTTCACTCATTTGTATTTCTAAAAATCTTTAAAATTTCCTATTATCTCTTTTGCTTTTTGTAAAGCTTTATCACTACTATTTTTATCAAATGTAAGTGCAACAGCCATTCTTCTTCCAACATGGCTTTGTGGTTTTCCAAATACTCTAATAATTGAATCTTTTGTAAATGAAGAATCAAAAATATCAATTTGAGGATTGAAGCTATCACCACTTGCTTTATATGCAGCACTTGCTCCTGCTCCATAAGTTATAAAATCAATTGGTAAACCTAAAACTGCTCTTACATGAAGTGCAAACTCACTAGCACTTTGAGTAATCATAGTAACCATTCCAGTATCATGTGGTCTTGGACTTACTTCACTAAAATAAACATCATCACCTTTTACAAATAACTCAACTCCAAAAATTCCTCTTCCACCAAGACCATCAGTAATAGTTTTTGCTATTTCTTGAGATTTTTTAACTGCAATTTCACTCATATTCATTGGTTGCCATGAGAAGATATAGTCACCATCTTTTTGAATATGTCCAATTGGTTCACAAAATACTGTATCTTTTCCATTTCTAACAGTTAACATTGTGATTTCATAATCAAAAGTGATAAACTCTTCAACGATTAATTCGCTAGCATCACCTCTAGCTTCTTTTGCCATTTCCCAAGATTTTTCTAAATCAGCTTCACTTCTTGCAACACTTTGCCCATGACCAGAAGAACTCATAACAGGTTTAATAACACAAGGAAATCCAATAACACTTGCAGCTTCTTTTAAAGCCTCAAAAGTTGTTACAAATTTATATTTACTTGTTGGAAGTTTTAGTTGTTCTGCTGCAAACTCTCTGATATTTTTTCTATTCATAGTTTTATTAACTGCATCAGCATTTGGAATTACATGAAATCCCTCTTTTTCAGCATCAAATAAAGCTTGAATATTTATAGCTTCAACTTCAGGAAGAATATAAGTTGGTTTTTCTCTTCTTATAATATCAAGAAGTTGATTTTTATCTTTCATATTTATTGTATATGATTTATTTGCTACAAGTTGAGCTGGAGCATTATTGTAACTATCAACTGCTATCGTTTCTATTCCTAATCTTTGAGCTTCAATTATTACTTCTTTTCCAAGTTCTCCACTTCCAAGAAGCATAATTTTTATAGAGTCAGACTTTAAAGGTGCTGTAAATTTCATATTTTTCCTTTTTATTATAAATTGTTAAAGAGTAACCGTAAAAACTTTTTTTACAGCACCTTTGAAATAAATTGTATTATCTTTGATTGATAAAGTTAATTCTTCGCCACTTTTTGGATAAACAAAAGTAGTATCATTTACCAGTTTTAAGCTATTTGCTCTTAAAAAACTTGCTGCCATTCCTGTTCCACAAGCTAGAGTCTCACCTTCAACTCCTCTTTCATAAGTTCGTACTTTTATTGTTTTATTTTCTATTTTTGCAAAATTAACATTTGCATTATATTTATATCTCATTTTGGCACATAACTCATGGTTATAAAGATTTAAGTCATCAACTATTGTTACAAGATGAGGAACTCCAGTATCCACTAAATGCCAAATAAATCCATCTTCACTAAACTCTTCATTTATAACTTTTGCTTTAGTTAATTGAGTTTCAACAATATCATTTTCAACAACAGCTTTTATAATTCCAGCACCAGTTAAAAATCTTGCTTCATTTGTAGTTATTAAGCCATTTGTGTAAGCATAATGAGTTACTGCTCTTGTTGCATTTCCACACATAGAAGCATCACTTCCATCGCTATTATAAAATAACCATTTAAAATCAGCTTCACTACTTGGAACTAAAACTACAAAACCATCTGCTCCAATACCTTCAGTTCTATTACATAATTTTATTGCTTCAGCTTTATAGTCTTTTTCAATAAATGAGTGTGAAATGATAAAATCATTCCCACTTGCGCTATATTTTGTATATGTCATATAATCTCTCCAATTACTCTTTCAACTTCATTTTGTAAGTGTTTTAAATCTTTTGAATTATCTATTACTATATTGGCTAATTTTCTTTTTTCTTCAATATCCATTTGATTTGAGATTTTTAGTTTTGCCTCTTTTTCATCTATATTATCTCTTTTCATAAGCCTTTGTATTTGCAACTCTTTTGGTGTATAAATAACTAAAGATTTAGAAATTGGATAATGCATTTTTTCAAAAAAAAGTGGAATATCTACAAAATATGGTTTATTTTGCTCTTCATATATTTTTGACTCTTTTATAATCTCTTCTTTAATCAAAGGATGAAGAAGTGCCTCGAGTTTTAGTTTATTTTCTTCATTTGAGAAAATTATTTTGCCTAACTCTTTTCGTAAAACTTTTCCATTTTCAACATACTCTTTTCCAAACATCTCTTCTATTTTTGAAGAGTTTTCATCTAAAAGGTTATGTGCGATTTTATCTGCATCAATAGTTAGAAAACCATGAAGTTTTAAAAGATTACAAACAGTACTTTTGCCAGTTGAAATTCCACCTGTTAAGGCGATAGCGTTTTTAAATAAATTATTACTCATAGTTTGGATTTTACTACAATAATGATTTATTTAAATTTAAAATTTATCTTTTTGCAATACCTGTTAGAGCTTTGTGTTCTCTTGCAGGGAATACAAATGAAGCATTGTGGATTTCTGCTGAATAGTATTGTAAATCATCAAGTAAATCAGCTCTTTGAAGATTTAAATCTGCAGTTGGATGATATTTTTTTGATGCAATGATTGAAGTATTATGTCCAAATTTAAATGGCATGGCTATCCAAAATTTTGAACCAACAAGTTTTAAATCATCAAATAATTGTTCTTCATCTTCTGAAAAAGATTTTGTAGCAAAAGCTATAAGACCATCATCTTTTAAGATTCTATCAATATTTGCTAGTAATAATTCATCAAGTTTTACATCAGTTAAAACTATCACATCAACATTTTTTTCATTGTGTGATTTTAAAAATGCTAAATCTCCAAATTCAATATTTGAAATTTTATTATGTTTAGAAGCTTCTATTTTTAAATTGTCGTTTATTGTTCCAATAATTAAAACTTTTGAAGCTTCTTTATGTGTACAAAGTGGTATATGTACCATCATTTCATTAAATGCGTTATTATATTTCATTATATATAGTCCTTAAAATTTATAAATATTCTGCTATAATACCCAAAAATTTTTAAAGTAATCGCAAGATTTGTAAAATATAGATACAAAAAGGTGAATAATGGCAACAGTTAGTTACAAAGATGCAGGTGTTGATATAGATGCAGGAAATCAGTTTGTAGAAAATATCAAACCTTATGTAAAATCAACAATCATTCCAGGAGTTCTTGGTGGAATTGGTTCATTTGCAGGAGCATTTGAGTTACCAAGTGGATACAAAAAACCTGTAATTTTATCTGGAACAGATGGTGTTGGAACGAAGTTAAAACTTGCAATTGATGCAAAAAAATTTGATACTGTTGGAATTGACTTAGTTGCTATGTGTTCAAATGATTTACTTTGTAACTTTGGAGAACCTTTATTTTTCCTAGATTATTATGCAACTGCAAAACTTGATGTAAACGAAGCTACACAAGTAGTAAAAGGAATTGCAGAAGGTTGTATAAGAAGTGAATGTGCGCTAGTTGGTGGAGAAACTGCTGAAATGCCAGGTATGTACAAAGAAGGTGATTTTGATTTAGCTGGTTTTTGTGTAGGAATTGCAGAAAAAGATGAACTTGATAGAATTTCAAAAGTAAAAGCTGGAGATGTCTTGATAGCACTTCCAAGTTCAGGTGTTCACTCAAATGGTTTTTCATTAGTTAGAAAACTGCTTTTAGAAAAATTAGGAATGAGTTTAGAAGATGATTTCCAAGGTAAAAAACTAAAAGACGTTTTATTAGAGCCAACAAGAATTTATGTAAAAGAGTTCAAAGCAAACAAAGATAAAATCAATGCTTTAGCGCATATCACTGGTGGTGGAATTACTGAGAATTTACCAAGGGTTTTACCTGAAAATTTAACAGCAGTAGTTCAAAGAAGTAAAATCAAAGTTTTACCAATCTTTGATTTTATGAGTAAACACGTAGAACTTGAAGAGATGTATAGAACATTTAATATGGGTGTTGGAATGGTACTTGTAGTAAATCCTGCAAATGTAGATGCGATTTTAGCTAATACTGATGGTTATGTAATTGGTGAACTAAAATCAGGTGAAAGAAAAGTAGAATTTATCTAAGATAAGTTATTTAATATTTTAAAATAAAAAGAAGAAAATTCTTCTTTTTATTTACATATTTCTGGATTATTTTCACAAAGTATTCTTAAACTATTTTTAGCCCTAATAGTTGTTGGATTTCCTTCCTTTCCAGATTTAGATGCTTCAGTCCAGTATATATAGGCTTTATGAAGATCTTTTTCAACTCCTTTTCCAGTAGCATATAAATAAGCTAGAGAATCTTTTGCACTAATATTCCCAGTATTTGCAGATTTTTCATAAAGTTCTATTGCTTTTTTATAATCTTGTTCTACACTTATTCCTTCAGCATATAAAGATGCAATGATATTTAAAGAATCCATATCTCCTTGATTAGCTGATTTATCAAGCCATTTTCTCGCTTCTTTAAAGTCTTGTTTAACACCCATACCATGTAAGTACATTATTCCAATAAAACCTTGAGCTTTTGCATTATTTGGTATTTCGTTTTGAAAAATATCAAAAGCTTTTTTATAGTCTTTATTTAAAAATGCTTTTATACCATCTTTAAGTAGTGACATCTCTGTATTACTAATTTGTCCTTCTTCTATCGTCTTAGTTTTTACTTCATTTTGAGCACAACTAGTAATCAAAACAGCAGTTAAACTTAAAACTATTCCTACTATAAATTTTCTCATCAAAACTCCTTATAAAAATTTATTTTTTTATATAATACTTCAAAATCTCAACAACTTTAGATGCATATCCCCACTCATTGTCATACCATAAAAGAAGTTTTATCATATTATTTTTAACCTCTAAATATCTATGGTCAATTATCGTTGTATATTTCTCTTTTTTAAAATCACTCGAAACTAAAGGCTCAAAATTATTTAAAATAATTGGAAACTGTTGTTGTTTTTCAAACTCTTTAAAAAGAGAAATTATCTCATCTTTTGTTGAAGTCTGTTTTGTAAACAAAGTCACATTTATAGCTCCAACTGTATCTGTTGGAACTCGTAAAGAGTTTGAAGAAATTAATTCACTATTAAATTTGGGAAGTACATAAGAACAAGCTTTTATTGTTGTAGTACGACTTGGAATTATATTTTGAGTTGAACTTCTTCCAAATTCAAAATTTAAATCAACATCTCTAGTTGCACTTCCAACATAGTTACCATCAAGAACTCTTTGGTGATTAAGTAGTGGATGAATGGTTACTATATCACCACAAAGTATCTCTTTTTTATCATCAATTAGTTTTAAAGCAGGAAGTAAAGATGTAGCATTACATGAACTTGTTGAAATTATTTTGTGAAGATTTACATCAAGTTTCTCTTCATTTGCTCCTAAAATTAGATTTATGTGAGCATTTTTATTTGGATGAGTTAAAAATATAGCTTTTACAGGAAGTTTCTCTAAAAGTTTTGCATCTTCTTTTTTTCCACTACAATCAATTATAATATCTACATTTTTTAAGTCAATTCTATCTAAAGAATCGAAATGTGTGATTTTTATTTTTGATTTAGAGTTTTGAATATAATTATCTTCAATAATTTTAAATTTATCTTCTAATTTCCCATAAGTTGAATCATAGTTTATTGAATAAACTATATTTTCAATATATGGATTTATTTCATTTATAACAATAACTTCAAAATCTTTATTTTCTAAAAGCTGTTTTAAAACAGCTTTTCCAATTCTTCCTGCTCCATTTAGGAGTATTTTTGTACTCATAAGCTAACCTATACTATATTTTTTAATCGTAGTATAGTTTATTTTTATTTATAGACTTATTTTTTCTGCATTTCTATAAATAATATGTGACTTTTTATAATAGGATTTATATTTAATATTTCCTCATCTGCTATTTCCATAGCATCACCATTTTCTAAAATAATACCATTTACCTCAGCTTTTCCTTCAATTTGTACAAAATAAACTTGTCTATTCTCTTCTATTTTATATTCAAGCTTTTTATCAAATTCACTAACATAAATATTTATATCTTGATAGATTTTTATTTTACTATCACCATCCAAAGAGGATACTATTTTCAATAATTTATTATCTCTTTGCTCTTCTTTAAATTTAAAAGAACCATAAAGTCTTGGTAGTCCTGCTTGAGGAGGTAAAATCCAAATTTGTAAAAGCCTTAAATCATCACTTTTATGAAGATTGTGCTCACTATGATATATTCCATCTCCAGCGCTTAAATATTGAACTTCTCCTCTTTTTAAAACTTCACTATTTCCCATTGAATCTTTATGTGTTATTTCACCATCTACAACATAAGAGATTATTTCCATATTTGCATGAGGATGAGTATCAAATCCACTCATTGGATGAACAACATCATCATTTAAAACTCTTAAAACACCAAAATTCATATTGTTTGGATTTCTATATTCTGCAAAACTAAAGTGAAATCTACTTTCTAGCCAACCAAGATTTGACTTTCCCATATTTTCTTTTAGAAGCTTTTTTAACATATTTACTCCTTTATTAAATTCTCAAATTGAGAGAGAATTCTTTCTAAACTATCTTCTTTATATCTTTTCTCATTAATTGAAACAATATCTCTTGGCATAACAATTGCACCAAGCCTTGTAAATTGAATTCTTAATGAATTTAATAAATCCTGCCCACTTATTCCCGAATGAGTTGCTAATTGGATTTTTTTCAAAGTGAATAACTTTCTAAAATTATCTCCTATTCTTGATACCCAAGCTATTGTATTTGTTAATACTGGCGGAACACCAAAATTATATTCAGGTGATACAAAAATATATGCAGTTGAATTTTGCATCTGTTGTGCCAAGTCTAATACAACTTTAGGAATACCATCCTTTTGCTCTTTAATAGAATCGTACATAGGTAGATTTAACTCTACTAAATTTATTATTTTTGAATTTATTCCTTTATTCTCTAATTTAATTTTTATTACATTTGCAAGATTCATATTTTCATTTAGGCTTGCTACAAATATTAGTACCATTTTTGACTCCTTTTATTAATTATTCTTAGCATCAAAAACAAAACTTTCCATCGAAATATTTGAATATTGTATTTCACTATTAAAAGATTTTCCTCTTTTTTCTATTGCATTTCCAAAAGCAATATATAAAGGTAAAAAGTGCTCTTTCGATGGATGGTTTTTATAAAAATTTACATCACTATTTATATTTATTAACTCTTCTTTATTACCATTTTCAATAATATTTTTTATTTTGTCATTAAATTCTTTTGCATAAGGTTTTACTACCGAACTAAAACTCATATCTCCAAGATTATGTGTAATACCACCACTACAAATAATCATAGCATCATTTTTAAATACTTTTAGTTTTTCACCTAAATTTATCAATTCAGCTTCACTATAAGAGTAAGGAATACTTAACTGTAAAACAGGAATATCTAATTTTTTATAAAATAATGCCAAGACATTCCATACTCCATGATCATAACTTTTTCTATTTTCATCAATTGATATATTTATATTTTCATTTTTTAATTTTTCTATTAAATTGTTCGTCAAACTTTTGTCACTATTTATTTCATAAGTAACCTTATATAATTCATCTTCAAAGCCATAAAAATCATACATTATTTTATTAGCTTCAGGACTTATAATTTTTAAATCTTTTGTAACATAGTGTGCTGAAACTATTATTATATACTTTGGTAATTCTAAACTAAGTGCAAATTTTTCAAAATTTCTTTTTGATTTAGAATCACTTAAAATTATATTTGGAGCTCCGTGTGAAATAAATAGTGTTGGGTACATAATATTTATAATTTAGCTAAAAATTATTTAGCTAAATTCCCCTCTATATCAATAGTTAATTTAACTTCATCACTAACTGCAACTCCACCTGTTTCTAACACTTTATTCCAAGTAATTCCAAAATCACTTCTATTGATTTTTCCACTTAAAGCAAATCCAGCTTTTTCACCAACTGCTCCACCATTTTCAAGTTGAAGTTTGATATTTTTTGTAACACCTTTCATTGTTAAATCTCCATAAACTACATCTTTTTCAACTTTTGTTGATTTAAAAGTAATTTTTGGGAATTTTTGCGCAGCAAAAATATCTTCTGATTTTAAATGTCCATCTCTTTTTTCATCAGCAGTATTAATTGAATCTACAACAATCTCACCACTTACAGATTTTAATTTGTTAGTTTTTTCATCATATTCAAAACTTCCAGATACATCATTAAATTTTCCTGTTACATTTGATATCATCATATGTTTTACTGTAAAACCAGCATTTGAGTGACTAGCATCAACATTATAATTTCCTGCAAATAAAGCTGTTGAAACAGCAAGTGATAATAAACCTAATTTTAATTTTTTCATAATTTTTCCTTTTTTTTAATATATTACTAATTAGTACATATAAAGCAAAAAAATATTAATTTGCTTTATAAACCTTATTTAACAAATCATATAAAGTATTTAGTTCTTCATCATTTAAAACTTCCATTGCTTTAGTTAAGTTTTTTGCATGATTTGGAAAAACTTCTTCAATAATCTCTTTACCTTTTTGTGTAATAGATAAAATTGATGCCCTATTATCATTTGGATCTTTTACTGATGTTATCCAATTATCTCTTTTAAGATTTTTTACAACAACAGTTATATTTCCAGGCGTACTCATAGTTAATTTTGTAATTGAACCTATGTTTAAATCACCTAAATGATATAAAACTTCTAACACTTTAAATTGATTAAACGTAAGATTATGTTTTAATAAATAATTAATTGTTAAATTTGTAATTTTTAAACTTGTTTTTTCTAATCTAACAACTGTTTTCATAGCTTTATCAGTTCTAGTTCCATAAGTTTTTAACGATTTATTATTCATTACATTCTCCATAAGTGAAATTATAATACTAATTAGTAATAAATGTCAAGAGTAAAATATATAAATTTCAAAATTTCTTTATAAAGCTTTTATTTTAAGGGTTTTGTAGGTCAAACCTATTCTAATATTTTTATTAAAATAGGTTTTTTTGTAGTTTATTTTGTCTCTTTTTTCTTTTCAGTTACTTTTTTATTTGTTTTTTTCTTATCTTCTTTTTTCTCTTCAGGTTTTGGCTCTTCTACTAAATTTCCTTTAATATTTATTGTAAGTTTTATCTCGTCAGAAACAGCAATAGAACCAGTTTCTAAAAGTTCATCCCAGCTTATATCAAAGTAACTTCGTTTTGTTTCACCTTTCATTGAAAATATTACTTGTTTATCTAAAAATGCTTGATTTTCTAACTCAAGTTTTATATTTTTTGTAACATTTCTTATTGTTAGGTCTCCATATACAATATTGTCTTCAATTTTAGTTGATTTAAAAAAGATTTTTGGAAATTTTTTTACATTTAAAATATCTTCAGATTTTAAATGTTCATCTCTTTTTTCATCGGCTGTATTAATCGATGATACAACTATTTCTCCCTTTAAAGATTTTAATTTATTTGTCTCTTCTTCATATTCAAAATTTCCAGACATATCATTAAATGTTCCAGTTACATTTGTAACTTTTAAATGTTTAACTGTGAAATTTGCATTTGAAAGAGATGTATCAATAGCATAATTTCCTGCAAATAAAGTCGTTGTAACAGCAAATGACACTAAAGTTGATTTCAAAAAATTCATCAATTTTCCTTTTTTATAAATATTGCTGATTATAACGAATTAATGTTGAAACAAGTTTCTATTTAGGCTTCTAAAGTTAAAAATAATCTTGATTTAGATAAAATATTCCGTTTTACTGAATGAAAAATTATTAAGGATAAATGAAATGTTATTAACACCAGGACCAACTCCAGTACCAGAATTTGCTAGAAAAGCAATGTCTGATATTACTATTCATCATAGAACTCCTGAGTTTGAAGCAATTTTTGAAAAAACTAGAAATTTATTATTAGAACTTTATGGAATGCCAGAAGTTTTAATGTTAGCTTCAAGTGGAACAGGGGCGATGGAAGCTTGTATTACAAACTTAACAAAACAAAAAGCTCTTACAATAAACTCTGGAAAATTCGGAGAAAGATTTGGAAAAATCTGTAACGCTTTTGATATTGAATACACAGAAATCAAAAAAGAGTGGAATACTCCAGTTACTGTTGAAGAAGTTGTAAATACTATAAAAAATGATTCTACTATTGATGCTATTTTTATTCAAATTTGTGAAAGTGCAGGAGGATTAAGACATCCTGTTGAAGAAATTGCAACTGAAGTAAAAAAAATCAACCCAAATATTATGATTATTGCAGATGGTATCACTGCTGTTGGTGTTGAAAAAATTGATGTTACAAATCTTGATGCAGTAATTACTGGAAGTCAAAAAGCATTTATGTTACCTCCAGGTCTTGCAATAATTGGATTATCTGATAAAGCTGTTGAGAAAATTGAAGCAAATCCAAAAGGTTACTATTTTAACTTAGCGATTGAACTAAAAAATCAAAGAAAAAATACAACTGCTTGGACAGCTGCAACAACACTTATTATTGGTCTTGGTGCAATTTTAGAAAAACTAAAAGCTGATGGATTTGATACTTTATACACAAACACTGCATTAAGAGCAAAAGCAACAAGAGAAGCTTTAAAAGCTATTGGATTTGATATTTATCCAAAAAATCCAGCAAATGCAATGACAACTGTTTATACAGAAAAATCAAATGAAATTAGAAAAATCTTAAAAAATAAATACAATGTAAATATTGCTGGTGGTCAAGATCACTTAAGTGGAAAAATCTTTAGAATAAATCACATGGGATTAGTTGAAGATTTTGAAGCTTCTTGGGCTGTAAATGCCGTAGAATTAGCTCTTGATGATTTAGGAATTAGAACATTTGATGGTACTGCAAACAAAGTTTTTGCAATGACAATGTTTAAAGGAAATAATAAATAATGATTTTTGAACACGAAATTCCAAAAGGAAGTAGATTATACTTTGGAAAATTGGCAAAAGCAAAAAGAGTATTAGAAAATCAAGTTTGTGATATTTTAGATAAAGCTGGATTTGAAGAGATATTAACTCCAAACTTTTCATATTCTCAACATCAAGCAATTGCAAATGAAAAGAAGTTGATAAAATTTTCAGATGAACAAAATGAACAAGTTTCTTTAAGAGCTGATTCAACTTTAGATGTTGTAAGAATTATCACAAAAAGATTGGGAAGAACAACAAAACATAAAAAATGGTTTTATGTTCAACCAATTTTTTCTTATCCATCAACAGAAGAGTATCAAATTGGTTGCGAATGGATAGATCACAATAATATTGCTGATATTATGAATTTAACAGCAAATATTCTAAATTCTTTAAAAATTGAGCCTATTTTACAAATATCAAATATCAATATTCCAAAATTGGTTTGTAGTGAATTAAATCTAGATATCTCTTTATTAAAAAATGGAGAAATGTCTGAGTTATTTAAATTAAATTGCGATTGGTTAAATAGACTTATAAAAGTAAAAGATGTAGCAAGTTTACAAAGTGTAATCGAACTTGTTCCAGATAGTATAAAAAAAGAGTTAGAAAAACTTCTTTCAAAAGCAAAAGAAGTAAAATATTCAAATATCATTATTGCTCCACTTTATTATGGAAGTTTAAAATATTATGATGATATTTATTATAGAGTAATAGATAAAAATTTACTTTTATGTAATGGTGGGATGTATTCAAGTAATGGACTTAGTTCATTAGGATTTGCACTATACACAGATAATTTATTAAAAATGTTAGAGGGTTGAAATGAAAGCAGATGTAATAGTTGGTATTCAGTGGGGAGATGAAGGAAAAGGTAAAATAGTAGATATGCTAGCACAAAAATATGACATGGTTTGTAGAAGCCAAGGTGGTCATAATGCTGGTCATACTATTTGGGTTGATGGAGTAAGATATGCTCTTCAACTAATTCCTTCAGGAATTTTAAATCCAAAAGCTGTAAATGTTATTGGAAATGGTGTTGTTGTATCACCTTTAAATATAATTAAAGAGATGAGCCAGTTTTCATGTTTAGAGGGGCGACTATTTATTTCTGATAAAGCACATTTAAATTTACCATTTCATGCTTTAATCGACCAAGCAAAAGAGAGATTAAAAGGTGACAAAGCTATTGGAACAACAGGAAAAGGTATAGGACCTACTTATGCAGAAAAAGTAAGTCGTACTGGTTTTAGAATGGGTGAACTTTTAAATCCAATAAAACTTTGTGATGATATTTTAGAATACTTTAAACAAAATAGATCGATATTTGATGTTTTAGATATAAGTACTCCAAATAAAGATGAACTATTAGCTGAATTAAATGAATATAAAGAAAAATTAAGTCCATTTATCACAAACACTACTAACCTTGTTTGGAAAGCAATAGATGAAAACAAAAGAATCCTTTTAGAAGGTGCTCAAGGAACAATGCTTGATATTGACCATGGAACTTATCCTTATGTAACAAGTTCTAGTACAGTTAGTGCTGGTTCTTGTACAGGTTTAGGAATAAATCCAAAAGATATTGGAGTTATTACTGGAATTGTAAAAGCTTACTGTACAAGAGTAGGAAATGGACCTTTCCCTACTGAAGATTTTACTGAAGCTGGAAAAACAATAGGTGAAGTTGGAAAAGAGTTTGGAACAGTAACAGGAAGAAAAAGAAGATGTGGTTGGTTTGATGCAGTTGCAGTTAGATATGCAAGTAGATTAAATGGTTGTGACCAATTAGCTTTAATGAAACTTGATGTTTTAGATGGTTTTTCTAAAATCAAAGTTTGTGTTGCTTATGAACTTGATGGAGAAAGAATAGATTATATGCCATCAGATATGCAAAATGTAAAACCAATTTATGAAGAGATAGATGGTTGGGATAGTGTAGTTGGTATACAAGATTTTGATAAACTTCCAGTAAATGCAAAAAAATATATAGAAAAAATAGAAGAGATAACTTCTGTAAAAGTTGGGATTATTTCAACTTCTCCAGAAAGAGCAGACACAATTATAAGAGGGTAAAAAGATGAGATTAAAGTTACATCACACACCGTATGTTTCAAGAAGAATTACAAGAGATTTAATCAATTGTGATTTTGTAGAAATTAGAAAAGAAAAAAATAGTATTGAAGCAGAAATCGAGAAAATACTTGATGCAGATATAGAAAAAGAGTTTGCTTTAGATGAAAAAGTTCAAGAAATTTTGGAATCACAAGAAGAAGAAATAGAGTATCTAAATGCTGATAGAAGACAACTTTTTTGGATGACTAAAAAAAGATTAGCAAATGATTTTGGTGTTATTTTAAATAATGAAGATAGATTTTCAGATATTGCTCATAAAATCTTAGATTATTTATGGGAAGAAGATTTTATTCATTATGTGTGCTCTGATAATCAAGTTAAAAATATTATTTTCAATTCTTTAGATGACTTTATAAAAGGCTTTGAAAAAGCAGATAGTGAAGTTTTAACAAAACTAAGAAATTATAAAAGAAAGTTAATTCCAGGAACTGAAGATTATGACTTAGTTTATCATAGACTTTACGAAGAAGAATTAATAAAAAGAGGATTAATTTAATGCAAAAAGTATGGATATATTTAGAAAATGGAACTTTTTTAGAAGCAAAATCTTTTGGTGCAACAGGAACTGCTGTTGGAGAAATAGTTTTTAATACTTCATTAACTGGTTATCAAGAAATTATCTCTGACCCATCTTATGCTGGACAATTTATCACTTTTACAATGCCAGAAATTGGAAATGTTGGTGTAAATGATGATGATATGGAAAGTAAAATTTGTCATTGTAAAGGTGTTTTAGTTAGAAACTATCATAATGACTATTCAAATTATAGAGCACAAAATAATTTAGATAATTTATTAAAAGAACATGGTGTTTTAGGGATTTGTGATATAGATACAAGATATTTAACTAAAATGCTTAGAGATGAAGGGGCTATGATGATGATAGCTTCAACTGAAATCTCTTCAAAAGAAGAATTAGCAAAACAATTAGCTGCAAGCCCTAGAATCGAAGATATAAACTATATAGAAATAGTTTCTACAAAAGAAGCATATATTCATAAATCAGGAAGCTGGAATCATGCTATAAAAGCTTATGATAAAGCTGTGATGAGTGATAAAAAAGTAGTTGTTATTGACTTTGGGGTTAAAAGAAATATTTTAAATGAATTAGTTCAAACTGGACTTGAAGTAGAAGTTATACCATCTTCATTTAAAGGGGAAGACCTAATAGCAAGATTTGAAGCTAAAGAAATAGGTGGAGTATTTTTATCAAATGGTCCAGGAGATCCTCTAACTCTTGTAAATGAAAAAGTAGAAATTCAAAAATTAATAAATGCAAATATCCCAATATTTGCTATTTGTTTAGGACATCAATTACTTTCTATTGCTCATGGATATGATACTTATAAACTAAAATTTGGACAACACGGTGGTAACCATCCAGTTTCAAATAATGGAGTAGTTGAAATAACTGCACAAAACCATAACTATAATGTACCAGATAATATAGTTGAAATCGCAGATATAACTCATATTAACTTATTTGACAATACAATAGAAGGTGTTAAATATAAAAATAAAGAGATTTTTTCTGTTCAACATCACCCAGAAGCTAGTCCTGGTCCACATGAATCAAAATATATCTTCAAACAATTCGCAGAGATAGTGAAATAATTTAAAGGCTAAAAAATTTTAGCCTTTTAAAATAAAAACTTAGAAATTATCTCATAAACCGCAGCTGTTGCAATTCCTGCAGCTATTCCTGCAATAATATCATCACCCATTACACCTAAACCACCTTTTACATCTCTATCGATTTTACCTATAATAGATGGTTTCCAAATATCAAAAAGTCTAAAAAACAGAAAAGCAAGTGGAGCCATAAAAAGTATATTATCTCCATTTATTCCGCAAATTGATAAAGCTATCCACATACCAGCAAGTTCATCTATTACTATTTCACTGCTATCATGTAAACCTACTTCCTTTTCATAGATATCAATTTGTTTAACCGCTACAACAGTTATCAAAATAGATAATAAAAACAAAGTTGAAGAGTGTAAAAATTCTAAAAGAAAAAGTCCTAAAATTAAAGAAACAAAAGAACCAACTGTTCCAGGGGCTTTTGGACTTAAACCACTAAAACCTACTGTTAAAAAAATTTTTCTCAAATTCATACATTATCCCCTATTTCTTTTTTTCGATATCTAGTTTTTTTCTTTTTTCCCAAAGTGATTTTCTTGAAATTCCAAGTTTTTTTGATAGTTCTGTATCTGGATATTTATTTTGATATGACATAACCATCATTTTTACATAATCATTTATTGTCATAATATTTGTAATTCCTACTAACTCTTTTTCACTATTTATCTCTATTTTTCTATAAGGAAAACTATCTTCACACTCTAAAGTAGAAATAACACAAGTTTTATCTTCAATATATTTAACAACATAATCTTTCATATTCTTTTTCAAAGTATGATAATCTGTTAAATATATAATTGTTTTTTCTTCTATACTATTTATTTGTTTTTGCCAAGTTGGAGAAACTAAAGAGATAAAATAAATAGGTAAATCAACTTTTTTTGACAATTCAAAAACTAATTTATCTGCATATCTTTGTGAATTTGTCTCTATCAAAAGTGGAAAAGATGGAGGTAGTAAAATTCCACTTATATCAATATCTGACATAGTAAAATCAAAATACTCTTTTAAAGTTTGTAACTCTCTTTTTACATTTCTTGTATCAATATAGTGATATATTTTTCTTATCAATTCATCCATAATAAATGGCTTCATAATATAATCTCTTGCACCATCTTTTATATGATTTGTAACTGTTTCATCTGAAACATAAGAAACTAAAAGAAGAATGATAGATTTATGTGAATATTTTTTAGTTATCTCTTTACATAAAGCAGTTGGTAAAGAAGTTGATAATAAAATCACATCATAATCTTTTGATAAATTATCAATATTTGGTGATTCTATATAATCACAATTGTGTCCATCATCAAGAAGTCTTGAAACTACTTTTTGAGCTAAATATATCTCATTTTCGATAATTAATATGTTCATCTTTTTTTCCAATTATAATATTTCAATGTAGCAATACTTTGAACAGCAACCCCTTCTGCTCGTCCAATAAATCCTAGTTTTTCGGCTGTTGTAGCTTTTACATTTACAAACTGTTTTTCAATTCTTAAAAGTTTTGCCATTGATTTTTTAATTTCATCTTTAAAAGGATTGATTTTAGGTTTTTGTGCAATTATTGTTAAATCAACATTTACTATTTCATATCCAACATTATTTATAAAATTAACAATTTGTCCTAATAAAAGTTTTGAATCTATACCTTTATATTTATCATCTGTGTCAGGAAAGAACTCACCAATATCTCCAGCTCCACAAGCTCCTAATAATGCATCAATTACTGAATGAATTAAAACATCTCCATCACTATGTGCTTTAAATCCATATTCATAAGGAAGTTTTACTCCACCTAAATACATATCTTTTATCTCTTCAAAGGCATGAATATCAAAACCAGTACCTGTAAAAAAATTATTTGAAGGAGCTTTTAAACAAGGAAGTTCATCAAGTTCATCACCTAAAGTTAATTTTTTACTAAAAGTAGAACCTTGAATATATTTTATTTTTCCATCTATTGCTTTGATTGCTGAACTTTCATCTGTAAATTCAATAGGAGTATTTAAAGCATCTCTCAAAACTTGAGTGCTTGAAAGCTGAGGAGTTTGTATAAGTTTTACATTACTTCTATCAATAGTATCATTTTCATAAACTACTGTATCTGTTACATTTAAAATAGGAACTATACAATCTGCACTAGATTTTTCATTTAAAAGATTTTCTATCACACTTTGAGGAACGCAAGCACGTGCTACATCAGTTATCATTACATATTTAGTTGTTACAAATTGCAAACTATTTAAAATTGATAATTGTCTTGTTTCCCCACCTTTTACAAAAGTAAAATCATCACTAAAATTTTTCATATAATTTAGTTCATCTTGATGAGAAGTAACTATTATTTTATCAAATTTAGCAAAAGAAGATATTCTTTTTGTAACATTTAACCATAAAGGCTCATCTTCAACCCTTATCCATTGTTTTTTTGTTTTGTGTTCAAATCTCGTGGAATTCCCAGCGCAAAGAACTATTAATGTAACATCTAACAACAATAACTCCTTTTGTGTAAAAAAGTTACAAATTATAACTAATTGTTACTTAATGAATGTTGAGAATTTTTTTCTATTCTATCTCTAATTGAATCTAATGAGTTTAAAAAATATTCAACATCAAAATTATATTCAAGAACTTTTTTTAAAGCTTTTTCTATATTATTATTACTTAATGGATTTCTAATATCACATAAAATTTTTACAACATTTAATACTTGAGCTTTATGCAAAAAATCTTTTGGACAATTTTCTAAATCTTGAGTAAAAGCAATAGGGAAAATTATATTATGACTAAAATCCCAATGTTTAAAAATATTTGCACTAATTCTTGAACATGTATATCCAGTAAATTCTAATTCACAAACACTTATATCATCTGTTTCAACTAAACTTTTTAAAAAAAATTCTGTTTGTCTATCATCTTGAATTAACTGAGATATTATAAACTTTCCAGTATCTTGTAAAAATGCTGGCAAAAGTAACTCATTTCTTAAATCTTCATTGATTTGTCCAAGCCAATTATCAATAAAAATAGCACTTAATGCACTAGAATAAAAAAAATCATCATTTGTAACAGCATAAGCAAATAGATTTTTGTTTATTGTTTTAGAAATTATAGTTCCAATAGAAATAGCTAAAATTAATTTTACTCCCAAAAGTTCAACTGCTTTATTAAGTGTTTCAATTTTATAATTTCCACCAAAAAGATTTGAATTTGATATTTTTAGAATATTTGAAACTATCAAAGAATCTTTTTTTAAAATTTTTACTAACGCACTTACATCTGAGTTATCATTTTTTCTAAAATTATTAATTTCTTTGATACTATTTGGAAGATTTTCTAAAGTCTTTATTTCTTGAATTAAATTTTTTTTCATTGAATTTCTCTTTAAATTATGAAATATTATATAGAAAAGAAACTTATACAACTAATAATTCAAAAATTAATATGTTCCTTAAGCTTATATAAATATATTTGGCTATAATCCAGTTACAATTAAATAAATATTATAGGATTTTAAAATGAGAACTTGGTTAGACAATCATAAAAACGACAAAATTAGAACTCAAATGTATTATGCAAAACAAGGAATTATTACTCCTGATATGGAATATGTAGCGAAAGTTGAAAAACTTGATCCTGAGCTTGTAAGAGCCGAGATTGAAAGAGGAAGATTAATAATTCCAGCAAATGTAAATCATAAACATTTAGTTCCAATGTCGATTGGAATTGCATCTTCATGCAAAATAAATGCAAATATTGGTTCATCAGCACTTGCTAGTGATGTTTCAAAAGAGATTGAAAAAGTTGATGTTTGTTTAAAATATGGTGCTGATACTATCATGGATTTAAGTACTGGTGGTGACTTAGATATGATAAGACGTGCGGTAATTGAACACTCTACTGTTCCAATTGGAACAGTTCCTATTTATCAAATTTTACATGATGTAAAAGATAAAATTGAAGATTTAACAATCGAAAAAATGCTTGAAGTTATAGAAAAACAAGCTCAACAAGGTGTTTCATATTTTACAATTCATGCTGGATTCTTACTTGAATTTATGCCTCATGTTGCAAAAAGAAAAATGGGGATTGTAAGTCGAGGTGGTTCATTAATGGCTGCTTGGATGATGCATTATCATAGAGAAAATCCATTCTATGAAGCTTTTGATGAGATTTTAGATATTTGTAGAAAATATGATGTTTCTTTATCATTAGGAGATAGTTTAAGACCTGGTTGTTTAGCAGATGCTAGTGATGAAGCACAATTAAGAGAGTTAAAAGTTCTTGGAGAACTTACTTTAAGAGCTTGGGAAAAAGATGTTCAAGTTATGATTGAAGGTCCTGGACACGTTCCTCTAAATCAAATTGAAAGAAATATGAAACTTGAAAAAGAGTATTGCCATGAAGCACCATTTTATATTTTAGGACCACTTACAACTGATATTGCTGCTGGATATGATCATATAAGTTCAGCAATTGGTGCAGCTGTTGGTGGATGGCATGGCGCATCAATGTTATGTTATGTAACTCCAAAAGAGCACTTAGGTTTACCAAATGCCGAAGATGTTAGAAATGGAATTATTGCATATAAAATTGCTGCTCACTCTGCTGACATAGCAAGAGGAAGAAAAGGTGCAAGAGATATTGATGATGAAATGAGTGATGCTAGATATGCATTTAACTGGAATAAACAGTTTGAACTTTGTTTAGACCCAGATAGAGCAAAAGAGTATCACGATGAAACACTTCCTCAAGATGTATTTAAAGAAGCAGAATTCTGCTCAATGTGTGGACCAAAATTTTGCTCATATAAAATAACGCAAAAGATAGTAAAAGAACATGGTCAAGAAATGGTTAATATAGCAGGCTAATTAAGACAAAAATTATCCTATTTTTATTATAATAACAATTTAATAAATTATATTATAAGGATTTATATGGCTACTATTGAAAATATTAAAAAAGAGTTAGAAAAAGTTAAATATCCAGGCTTTACAAAATCTATTGTAGAGTTTGGATTTGTTAAAGATATTAAACTTGATGGAAATAGCTGTTTTATTATTTTAGATATTACATCTACAGCGATTGAAGTTGAAGAGCAATTAAAAAAAGAAATAACAGACTGTATTGAGCCTTTAGGCCTAATGTTAACACTATATTTTAACAAACCAAAAGAACAGGTTCAACAAAGTAATAGTACAAGTGGAAAAAACATTGCTCCTCAAATCAAAAAAATCGTAATGGTAAGTAGTGGAAAAGGTGGAGTAGGAAAATCAACTACAACTGTAAATCTTGCAATTGCAAGTGCTATGCAAGGTAAAAAAGTTGGTATTTTAGATGCTGATATTTATGGTCCTAACATTCCAAGAATGATGGGTTTAAATGGAAAAGAAGTTGAAGTTGTAGGAGATAAAGCAAAGCCTCTAAATGCTTATGGTGTTGATGTAATGTCAATGGGAATGTTAATGCAAGAAGGTCAAGCTCTTATTTGGAGAGGTGCTATGATTATGAAAGCTATCCAACAACTTCTAAGAGATATTTTATGGGAAGATTTAGATATATTATTCATTGATATGCCTCCAGGAACTGGTGATGCACAACTTACTCTTGCGCAAAGTGTTCCTGTAAGTGCTGGAATAAATGTTACTACTCCTCAACATGTTGCACTTGATGATAGTAAAAGAAGTTTAGATATGTTTAAAAAACTTCATATTCCTGTTGCTGGAATAATTGAAAATATGAGTGGATTTATTTGTCCAACTTGTAATACAGAATCTGATATTTTTGGAATGGGTACTTGCGAGAATTTAGCAAAAGATTATGAAACTCAAGTTTTAGGAAGTCTTCCAATAGAACCATCAATTAGAAAAGGTGGAGATAGTGGTAAACCAATTGTTTATTTTGAGCCTGAATCAATAACAGCAAAAAGATATATGATTGCTTCTGATAAATTAATTTCATTCTTAAATTCTCAAGATGAAGTTTCAAATGCTGAAATTCAACCAATAATGCCAGCAGGTGTTAGTGCTTGTTCAACTGAAGGACAAAAAATAAAAGCGCAACATGATGAAGCTAAAAAATCGGGTGGAAGTTGCGGAAGTGGATGCGGATGCCATTAAGTAATAGATAAAAAAGAGTGTTTAAAACTCTTTTTTTATCCACATTGATAATACTCTTCAAATAACTCTTTAATTTTCTCAGTTACTAGTTTTTCATGCCAATTATGTCTTTGAGCAAATGTTTTTATCTCATACTCTTTTTGCTCTTCTGAACAGAAAAAATATAACTTCTTAACAAAAGGTTTTGGTACTGAAATAGCAATTTTTTGAAAAAAGCTCTCTTTACATTCAGCAGAACAAAAAACCTTTGATATTGGAATTTTTTTAGAGCAGTATTGACAACTATTTGTCATATTTAATACTCCTTTGTTTATTTTTAATCCTCGCATTATAACAATCGATTATTAAATGCAACTTAGTTGTATAAGAAATTTTAAAATTTCTATCATTTAATTCTTGAATTTTTTTCTTCGATTCCAGAGATTCCAAACCTTCTTGCCAACTCTTGTTTTACTCTATCTGGATTTATATTTTTGCTTGCAAGTGCCACTAAAACGTGATAAGCAACATCTGCTGCTTCATAAATAATCTCTTCTTCATTGTCATCTTTTACTGCAAATGTAAATTCACCTGCTTCTTCAACAATCTTTTTAAGCATAGAATTTTGATTACCTTTAAGTAATTTTGCTGTATATGATTTTAAAACATCTTCATCTTTTCTTTCACAAATAGTGTGATATAAAGTATCAATAACTCCATAAGCTGCTGTAGTATTTATCTCAACATCGCTAATTATTTTATCAGTTTTTAGATTTGTATAAAAACATGACTTTCTTCCTGTATGACATGCAACTCCAGTTTGATTTACTTTTAATAAAAGTGTGTCATTATCACAATCAACCAATATTTCTACAATTTCTTGAAGATGGTTTGAACTTTCACCTTTTTTCCAAATTCTTTGTTTACTTCTACTAAAATAGTGAGCATAATTTGTTTTTATAGTAAGTTCTAAAGCTTCTTTATTCATATAAGCAAGCATTAAAACTTCATTTGTTTTTGCATCTTGAGTAATAACTGGTATTAGATTATTCATCTTTTCCCAATCAATTTTATTTAACTGTTCCATTAATTTATACCTTTAAACTTTGTACCAACATCTATTTTAAATCCTTCTATTGTCATTAATTCTCTATTTATATCTAAATTAAATCCAAAACTATAATCGCTTTCTTTTTCTTCTTCTGTTTTCTCTTTATATTCTAAAATATCTTCATATTTTACATTTTGATTATATTTTAAAATATCTTCATATTTTGGTTCAGGTTTTATTCTCAAAACAGAGTCTATCTCTTGTGCATAAATTGTCGAAATGAAAAAAAGATTTATTATAAATAGCTTTTTATTTTTCATACTACTTTTCTTTATAAAGAAGTAGTTAAACTACCTCTTTTATTTTTGATTTACAATTGTATCTCTTGACTTATCTTTAGTATCAACCCAAATATTTGGAGTTGCTCCACCTGGTGTTAAGAAAATTTTCGCATCTTTATTTTCTCTTAGAGCTTCATTGAATTTTCCTTGAACCTCAATTTGTTGCATTTGTAATAAATTTTGAGTTAAAGATTGAGCTATTTCTTTATTAGCTTCTGCTTGTGCTTTTGCTTCAATAGTTACAGCATCAGCTCTACCTTGAGCTTCAATTCTTCTAGCTTCAGCCTCTCCTGTTGCAAGAGCAGCTCTTTTTTCAGCTTCTTGTTTTGCTCTTTGAACTTCGTATCTTACTCTTTCAGCTTCTTGATTTGCAATTTGAACTTTTTCTATTTGTTCTTTAATTTTTTCAGGAAGTACAATCTCTTTTAATTGTACAGATTCAACAATAACTGCACCTTGAGATCTTTCTGTTACTTTTTCTTTAATTAATCTATCAAGACTTTCAGCAACATCATTTCTTTTCATTGGAAGAACTTCTGCATTATATCCACCAAGAACACTTCTTGCAACTTCTCCAACAATTTGGTTAACAATTTTATCTTCCCAAGATGGTCCCCAAGTTGCAATAGTTTCAGGAACACCTTCAGCTATTATTTTATATTGAACAGTTAATTCAATAGAAATAGGTAAACCTCTTGAATCAAGTACATTAATTGCTGGATTATTTTTGATACTTTGGTCAAAAGAACCTATATTTTGTGTATTCATATATGTTAAAAGTCTAACTTTTGTATCAACTACAATAACTCTTTGAATTACAGGAATATAGAAGTGAAAACCTGGGTTTAAAGGTTCTTTATCATATTTTCCTGTTGTTGCTTTGATTCCAACTTGTCCTGATTCAATAATTACAAAAGGTTTAAAAATAAATAAAACTCCTATAATTATGATTATTGCGTAAAGCATACCTGCTTTTTTTCCAAAATTCTTAAAAAACTCTGGTGTTTCAAATGGTGGTTGAAAATTACCACCATTTCCTCCACCATTATTATTTTGTTGTCTGTTTTTAAAATAGTCATTGTCTATCGGCATATTTTTCCTTATTTAAATATTTTAATAACTTATAATAATTAAAATTAGTTAATGTAAGTTAAATACTTAATATATTTTTCATTTTTTCCAGTAACTGCATCAAAGTATGCAGACTGGATTTTTTCAGTAATTGGTCCTCTTGAACCACAACCAATAACTCTTGCATCAACTTCTCTAATTGGAGTTATTTCAGCAGCAGTTCCAGTAAAAAATGCTTCATCAGCAATATAGATTTCTTCTCTTGTAATTCTTCTTCTTACAACTTCAATTCCTAAATCTTTTGCTAATTCAATAGCTGTTGCTTGAGTAATAGACTCTAAAGAGTTATCATTTGGTGGAGAAATTAATACTCCATCTCTAACGATAAAGAAACAAGCACCACTAGCTTCTGCAATATATCCTTGGTCATCTTTTAATAAAGCTTCATCATATCCAGCTTCAACAGCCTCATATTTTGCCATTTGAGAATTTAGATAATTTGCAACTGCTTTTGCTTTTCCCATTCCAGAAGTATTTGGAGTTCTTGAAAAAGATGAAATTTTTACTCTAACACCTTTTTTTAAACCTTCTTCTCCTAAATATGCTCCCCATTCCCATGCAGAAAGTGATACTTTTACAGGAGCATCTTTGTGATAAAGTCCCATAACACCATAACCTAAATAAACTAATGGTCTTAAATATGCACCATTTGTTAATTCATTTTTTTGTAAAAGTTCAACTTGTGCTTTATTTAACTCTTCTAAAGAAAAAGGCACATCCATTAAAGTCATTTTTGATGAATTTAACAATCTTTTTGTGTGTTCATTTAATTTAAAAATTGCACATCTTCCATCAACAGTTTTATAAGCTTTTGTTCCTTCAATAGCACCATTTCCATAATGTAATGTATGACTTAAAACATGAACTTTTGCATCATGCCAAGCAACAAATTCTCCATCCATCCATATATATTTTGATTCAGTCATCTTAGTTATTTCCTAATACTTTATTTATTTTAGTTAATATTTTAGCCAAAAGATAATTAAAATCTTGATTCTAAGACTATTTTTTCAAATCTAAAATAATTAAAATTTGATTTAACAGCTTTTAACCACTCTTTAAATATACTATCTAATGAATATTATTAAAAACAATTATAATTTATAAAAGTAGAGAATTAATGGAAGAATTAATAAAAAATTTGATTGATAAAAGAGTCCTTATTATCGATGGGGCGATGGGAACTCAACTTCAAATAGCTGACATAAAAAAAGAAGAGTGGTTTTTTGAAGATTTAGACTTAGAAGGTTGTAATGAACTTTTAAATTTAACTGCACCTCATATCTTAGAAACCATTCACGATAACTATGCAAAAGCTGGTGCTGATTTGATTTCTACAAATACTTTTGGTTCAATGCCTTGGGTTTTAGATGAATATAATATCGGTCATATGTCTTATGAATTATCAAAATTGGGTGCTAGTTTAGTAAAAAAATCTTGTGAAAAATTTTCTACACCAGAAAAACCTAGATTTTGTCTTGCTTCAATAGGACCAGGAACAAAACTGCCGTCTTTAGGTCACATTAAATATGATGAAATGTATGAAGGTTATAAAATCATGGCTAAAGGGCTTGTTGATGGAGGAACTGATATTTTCTTACTTGAAACTTGTCAAGACCCACTTCAAATAAAAGCTGCTCTTCATGCACTAAATGATGTGGCACCTAATATTCCAATTATGGTATCAGTAACCATCGAATTAAGTGGAACAATGCTTATTGGGACTGATGCGATGACGATTGCTGCTATTATGGCACCATTTAATATTTTATCCCTTGGATTTAACTGTGGAACAGGTCCAGTACAAGTACATAAACATGTTAAAACTTTAAGTCAAGTTTGTAAATTCCCAATTTCAGTTCACTCAAATGCAGGACTTCCTCAAAATAGAGGTGGAAAAACTTATTATCCAATGCAACCTGAAGAATTTACAGCTTTACAAAAAGAGTTTTTGAAAATAAATGGTGTTTCATTTTTAGGTGGTTGTTGTGGTACAACACCTGAACATATTGAAGCTTTGGCAAAGGCTCTTGAAAATGAAGTTCCACTAAAACCTTGTGGATTTTTAAAAGCTTCATTAGCAAGTTTATTTAATATCGTTCCATTAAAACAAGAACCAGCCCCTTTACTGATAGGAGAAAGAAGTAATGCAACAGGAAGTAAAGCTTTTAGAGAGTTACTTAAAGCCAATGATTATGAAGGAACATTAAGTGTTGCTCAACAACAAGTTCGTGCAGGAGCTCATGTAATTGATGTATCTGTTGGATTTGCAGGACGAGATGAAAGATTTGATATGGATGAAGTTGTTTCACTTTATTCACAAAAAATTGCACTTCCTCTTATGCCTGATTCAACTCAAATTTTAGCACTAGAAGCAGCACTTAAACAAATTGGGGGAAGATGTATAATCAACTCTGTAAACCTCGAAGATGGTATTGAAAAATTTGATGCTGTTTGTTCTTTAGCAAAAAAATTTGGAGCTGCACTTGTTTGTCTTGTTATTGATGAAATTGGAATGGCAAAATCAGCAACGCGAAAATTAGAAGTTGCAGAAAGAATTTTTGACTTATGTGTAAATAGACATGGATTTGATCCTGCTGATTTAGTATTTGATATGCTTACATTTACTATTGGTTCTGGAGATGATGAATATAGAACAGCAGGAATTGAAACGCTTGAAGCAATAAGAGAGTTCGAAATAAGACATCCTGAAGTAGGAACGACTTTAGGACTTTCAAATATCTCTTTTGGTTTAGCAACAAATGCTAGAATTTATCTAAACTCTATTTATCTTGACCATTGTGTAAAAGCTGGACTTACAAGTGCTATTGTGAATGTAAAACATATTTTGCCACTAAACAAAATAAGTGAAGAAGATAAAAAAGCTTGTGATAATTTGATTTTTAATATTTGGGAAAATGGTGCTGACCCACTTTTTGCATTTATTGAACATTTTTCAAATGTAGAAGGTCAAGAAGAACAAAGCGATGAAGAGTATCAAAAACTAGAACCAATTGAAAAAGTAAAAAAACTTCTTCTAGATGGAGATAAAGAGAGACTTATTCCTTTAGCTTTAGAATTAAGACATACAATTAGTCCTGAGATTATTGTAAATGAGTGGTTAATTGATGGGATGAAAGTAATAGGTGAACTTTTTGGAAGTGGTCAAATGCAGTTACCATTTGTACTTCAAAGTGCTGAAACAATGAAAGCTTGTGTTGATTCGCTTAATCCATATTTACCAAAACAAGAAAAAGCAAGTGAAACAACTCTTATTTTAGGAACTGTAAAAGGTGATGTTCACGATGTTGGTAAAAACTTAGTTGATATCATTTTAAGCAATAATGGATTTAAAGTTGTAAATGTAGGTATAAAAGCTGATTTAGGACAATTTGTTGAAGAACTAAATAAACATAATGCTCATGCTATTGGAATGAGTGGATTACTTGTAAAATCAACAGCAGTTATGAAAGAAAATCTTGAAGAGTTACAAAAATTAGGTATTAAAGTTCCTGTACTTCTTGGAGGTGCAGCACTTACAAAAAACTTTGTTGATGAATATTGTAGAACTATTTACGATGGTCCTATTTTTTATTGTAGAGATGCTTTTGATGGTGTTGTTTCTATGCAAAGAATTGAAAAAGGTGATGAAAACAATACTGCACTTGCAGCTGATTTAATTGAAAGAATAGATACAAGTGATAGAGTTGAAAAAGAAGAGATTGAAATACCTCCTTATGAAGAGATATCTATGCCAGAACGTGGAAAATTTGTTTTTCCTCCAATTTGGGATAGAGTAACCAAAAGAGGTGAAAAACTAAATAAAGAGTTGATTTTTAAATGGATAAATCACAGAGTTTTATTTAGACAAAGATGGGGATATAAAAGAGGAAAACAGACTCCAGAAGCTTTTATGAAATATGAAAGAGATGTAGTTGAACCAACTTATGAAGCTTTAAAAGCTGAATTAGTTGATAAAGATATCTTTGACCCAATTGCAATTTATGCTTATTATCCTTGTATATCACATGATAATAAACTTTATATTTTTGATAAAAAATATCTGTTTAATTCTCTTGAAGAGTCAAAAAATATTCCACCTCTAAGTGAAGCTATAAAAGTATTAGAATTTCCAAGACAAAAAAGAAAACCATTTAGATGTATACCTGACTTTTTTGCAAATGATAGACTTGATGTAGTTGCCTTTACACTTGCAAGTGCTGGACTTAAAATCACTGATTATGAAAGAAGTTTATACGACAATGGTGAATTTACAAAATACTATCAAGTTCATGGACTTGGAGTTGAACTTGCTGAAGCATTAGCAGAAGTTTTACACAAACAAATAAGACTTGATTTAGATATTGTACCAAATGAAGGACACACTTTAAATGATGTTCAAATGAAACAATATGTTGGTTGTAGATATTCTCCTGGATATGCAGCTTGTCCTGATTTAGCGATGAATAGAGATATTTTTGATTTATTAAATCCTGAAGAGTTTGGAATAGAACTTAGTGAAACATTCCAAATGCACCCTGAACAAACAACTTGTGCAATAGTTGTTACAAATCCTGAAGCAAATTATTATAATGTATAAGAGTTAACTCTTATACATTTAATTTATATTGAGCAAGCCTTTGCTTTACATTTTGCATCAAGACTATATTTACCAGCACCTAAAAACATAATTGAAACAGAAGCTAAAAGATAAATAAGTGGTAATTCAATAACTGGACCACCAGTTTTTCCTAAAGTAAATATATCAGCACTATGAGCTAAGAAAACAGCAAAAACCATTGTAAATGCAAAAAAGAATGATAAAATTCTAGTGAATAATCCAAGAATAATTAAAATAGGAAAAACAACTTCACCTAAAAATACACCATAAGCAAAAAATTCAGGTAAACCTGCACTTGTAACTAAAAATTTTATTCCATCGATTCCATTTTGTAATTTTGAAAATCCATGAAAAAGCATTAAAACAGCGATAGAAACTCTTAAAATTAATTTACCAATATCTTCATTTAAAATAGATTCTAATTTACTTTCACAACATCTCATACTTTTTATCCTTATATTAAAAATTTCTTCATAGATAGATAAATAATCTATAAATTTAACTTTATATTATAACAAACTAAGATAAAATATATCATTATCATCAGTTAGTAGGAAAGTTTGATGTTCAAAGAAAAAAATGTTCAAAGTAAGGTTTTAGAATATATTTATACTACTTCAAAACAACCAATCTTGTTAAAAGACATGTTGGTTGCAAATAGACAATTTAATAATGGAATGCAAGTTGATCCAGGAAAACTAGGTTTTAGATTAAGACTTTCTCGTGCATATTTTTTATATATAGGAATTGTTTTAGTTATTTTAGTTCCAGTTTCTCTTCTTACACATAAAGCTTTAGCAAAAGTTGATTCACATATTTCTATCTTAGGAGCAATGGTAATAACTGCTATGATTTTTATAGGTTTTAATTTTTTCCGAGATAAAATGAGAGATATTATGACGAAAGAACTAATCAAAAAATCTTGGAAGTTACATTTTCCATTTTTTTCTTACGAAGATTACTCTATAAAAATAGACTCGATTTTTGAAAAAGCGATGAAAGAAGAAATATCAAAAAAAGATTTAGAAAGATATATTTTAGATAAATTAACTGCTAACTAAAAGCTGTTAATTTATTTATTTAAAATTGTGTCTAAAGCTAACTTAGTATTTTCCCATCTATTATGAGAATTTAACATTACAAGTAAAATATCTTTTTTACCCTCTTTTGCACGAGCAATTAGACAAGGTCCAGCTTGGTTTGTATAACCAGTTTTTACACCTATCATATATTTTTCTTTTGGTTGAAGTTTATTACTTGTATATACTGTATAAGTTCTTTTTGTATTTATTGCTTTAAATGAATAAGAGTTTTTTCTAACAATTTCATTGAAAGTACTATTTTTAATAGCATATTCTGTAAGTTTTAATAAATCGCTTGCTGTACTTTTATGATTTTTTGCATCAAATCCACATGGATTTTGAAAAGTAGTTTTTGTCATACCAAGTTTTTTTGCTTTTGCATTCATCATATTCACAAATTTTTGTTTATCACCATTTCCTAAATAAATAGCAATTGAATTTGCAGCATCATTTGCAGAACGAATAAGAGCAGCATTTACTAAATCTCTTAAATAAATTTTTTCACCTACTTTAAATCCTAAAATTGTTGGTTCAACTTTTTTCATATCAGCTGTAATAGTTACAATACTATCCATTTTATTACTTTCTATTGCAAGAATAGCTGTCATGATTTTTGTAAGACTTGCTGGACTTACCTGCTGGTTTGCATCTTTTGAAAAAATCAATTGTTTTTTAGTTAAATCTTTAACAATAATTGAATCCAAATCTTTTTCTATTTTTTGAAAAACATTTGCTTCTGTATAAGAAAAAGCCATAATTGGAGTAAAAATTAAAATAAGCGCAGATAGTAAAAATTTCATGATTGTTTCCATTTAAAAAAATTCAGATAAGATTATATAAAAAAAAACTTTTATTTATCATATAAAGCTTTTGCGTCTTGATTTCTCTGCTTTTTTAGCTCCATATCTATATATTTCCCAATACTATTTTTTAAACTTTTTGTTGCAAGTGTAATTTTTCTTTTTGTAGATTTTGTTTCGTATATATAAAATTTTGCTTCATATAAAGATAATCTTATTGGCGTTGCTATTGCATAAGTACTTAAAATACTATCTTCTTTACAGATTTTATAAATATCTTCAAAATACTCTTTTGTCCATAGTTCTTTGTTTACATCACTTGAAAAAGCATCTTGGAAAACTATATCAAAAAAGTTTTTCTCAAAATTTTTTATATAAGCTCTAGCATCACCTATAAAAACTTCTATTTTGATTTTTTCATCTTCATATTTATTTGAAGTAGAAATAGCTTTTATGATATGTTTTATATTTTCAAACTCTTTTGGAAAAGGAAAATTTTTTAGAGATTTTATTAAATCTTCATCTAATTCAGGAGAAAAGATATTTATTTTTATATCAAGATTGTTTTTTAAAATATAATAGATAGTTGAAAAAGTGTTGTACCCTATTCCAAAACAAATATCTAAAATATTTAACTCTTTTTTATTTTGATGATAAAAAAATGTTGGGATAATATGTTTACTCAAAGCTTCATTTATCGCACCATCTTCTGTGTTATGAAAGTGTTGATTATATTTTGTAGAAAAAAGAGTATTTGAACCATCCAAAGTGGTTACTAGAATATTTTGATTATTTTCCAATCTTAAAGTCCATAACCCCAATGGTGCATTTTTTTTGCAGTAAATATCAAAACCTCATCAAAAAGTTCTATCGCATTTGGTGCTTGAAATCCTATCTCCTCTAACATATCTAAAATCTCATATCTATTGTCATTTGATATTTTTTCTAAGATTATTATATTTCCTGAATTTTCCAAAGCTTTGTAGTGAGATTTTAATATCTCTTCTTTATTTTCACAATAAGATAAAATATCACTCAAAACTATATATTCATAAACTCTTGCACTTGATAATTTTGCACTTGATTCATCTTCAAAAGAGATATATTTTATATTTCCTTTGTTCTGTTCTTTTATCTCTTCTAAAGTGCTATTAACTAAACCCAAAGAGTTATCTATATGCAAAATCGAAATATTTGTATAGTCACTAAATAAGCCTTTGAAAAGGTCTAGTTTTTCTTGCATTTTAGTTTCCTAAAGATTTTAATTTCTCTTCACTAAGATAAAGTTCTTTGTTTGACATAACACCGATTTGTGATTTTAAAATATCTCTTGCAATATCTTTTGCTTCATCAAGTGAATGCATAGCACAAGTTCCACACTGATATAGATTTAGCTCTGGAATATCGCTTTGTTTCTCAACTTTTAAAACATCTTCCATGGCTTTTTTCCAAGCAACTGCAACTTCTTGCTCACTTGGAGTTCCAATCAAACTCATATAAAATCCAGTTCTACAACCCATAGGTGAAACATCTATGATTTCAACTGTTGGAGAGTTCAGGTGATTTCTAATAAATCCAGCAAAAAGGTGCTCTAAAGTGTGAGTTCCTTTTTCACTCATCATTGATTTATTTGGTACACAAAATCTTAAATCAAAAACTGTAATATCATCACCTTTTGGTGTTTGCATAACTTTTGCAACTCTAACAGCAGGTGCTGGCATAATCGTATGGTCAACTCTAAAACTATCTAATAATGGCATTTTTATTTCCTTTTGAATTTACATATTTTATAAAATTTTTCAAAGATTATATCTAAAGAAAAGTAAAGTAGTCTAGCTTTGTATAAAATAAGTCTTTTTTAACTAAGATTAGTAATAAAATTATTTATAAAGAGTTTTTTATGGAATTGGTTTATTTGTGGGTTGAGGATTATAAAAATATAAAGAAGCAAGGGTTTAATTTTTCGCCTAGATTTAGGTGTGAGTTTTTTCCAGTTTATGAAAAATATACAGATGAAAAGGGTGAAGAAAAAGAGAAATTGAAAGATGATTGTGAGTTGAAAATCACTCCAAAAGAAAATCATTTGAAAGATTTTTTTGGTAAAAATATTAATATTACTGCTATTGTTGGTGAGAATGGGAGTGGGAAAAGTAGTATTTTAGAGATTATTAAATATGGTAGTTCTTCAAATTATGATTTTAAAACCCGAACAGAGACTATCTATCCACAGTGTTTCTATGTACTGTATGATAAAAATAATGATTTATATATATTTAAAGGCGCAGAAGAAAAACAAAATAATTCTATTAAAAATATTTTTTATGTTAAATATTCAGATAAAAATATAAATAAAATATTTCAAAATATATACTATTCCTCAAGTGATACTTTTCATTCATATCCTGAACTTTCAACTAGTTATCAAATTTCAGAACATATAACAAATGTCACTAATGCATATATGTATCAAAAATTAGCTGAGACTATACAAATTAATCATAAGCATAAATTAACAAGCTATAAACAGCTAATGGATTATTTAATAGATATTCATATTGAAAATGGAATTCTTGCTTTTTATAAGAACAATATGAAATTTCCTAATCATTTTAATAAGCCAACTAACTTAGTTTTTTACATAGACTATAAATATATTTATACAGAATTTAAAGGATTGAAATTAGATGAAAATTTACATAACAAATTACAAGGATTGATGAGTAAATCTCAAAAAAATGACAGAAATAATATTGAGTATATGATTAAACATTTTAGTATTCTTTGTATAATTGTTCAATATGATAGAGGATTGAAAAATACTGTAGATTTTAAAATAGAAGATTTTTTTAATGGCATAGATTTTACTTCTTCAACATTGGATATAATTGACAGCATAATAGCTAAGTTAAATAAAAAATATTTTATAGATGGTGTAGAAAATAATATAATTGAAGAATATTTTAAATCTATTTTTAGAATAATCGAATTACTTAAAGATTTTGATAAATACTATAAAAATGAAATGTTTATTATTCCAATCGATCTAGAAACAGACAAAATATTAGAACTTATTGATTTACATAAAAACATTACAGCTACTACCTTTAGTTTTTTTTCATATAGTTTTGAACCTCTTATGTCTGGTGGACATAATCAATTTTTTAATTTCTTTGCAAAGTTATTTTATGCACTAAATTATCCATATAATTCACTTCCTAGAGACAATAAGAAAATATTACTTTTTCTTGATGAACCAGATGTCTTTTTACATCCAAATTGGCAACAAAAATATATAAATATATTGATAAATTTTCTTAATATAAATTATTCACAATATAAATTTCATATTATTATAACTTCTCACTCTTCATTTATACTTTCAGATTTACCAAAAGAAAATATAATATTTTTAGAAAAAGGAAAACAAGTTTATCCTTTTGAAGATGGAAAACAAACTTTTGGAGCAAATATTCACACTTTACTTTCTCATGGTTTTTTTATGAAAGATGGACTTATGGGTGAGTTTGCTAAAGATAAAATAGATACAGCTATAAAATATTTAAATCAAAAAGTATTAACAAATGATGAACTAGATTATTGTGAGAATATTATCTCAATTATTGGTGAACCAATAATCAAAAGAGAACTTCAAAGAATGCTAGATAGCAAAAGATTATCAGAAATTGGTTTGATTAAAAAACAAATCGCAGAACTTCAAAAAGAACTTGATAAAAAAGAAAATAAAAAATGATTAAAATAAATATCGGAAATTTTGAAGAAGTTTTATCTAAGCATATTGAAGAAGTACAAAATTATATAAATTATGAGGCTTTACAAAATAGAGAGAAAATATATATTAAGAAAAATATTGAATATATTTTAAAAGCAAAACCTGATGAATTTGAAGATGTTATATCTAAAATTAGACAAAATAATATTGATAATAACAGATTAAAAAAAGCATTTGTTGGTGGAAAAGATTGTGGAGGAAGTATTGGTTATTCTAAATTTTCATCAAAAGGAACAACAACTTATAATGCTTATGATTTAGCACAAAAATTAAAAGTAAATGTTTGCCCGTATTGTAATAGAAATTATACTTTTACAATAAAAGATAAAAATAGTAAATCAACAAGACCTGATTTTGACCATTTTTATGACAAGATTACTTATCCTGTTTTAGCCTTGTCATTTTATAATTTGATACCATCTTGTATTTTGTGTAATTCAAGATTAAAAAGTACAGCAAAATTCTCAGTAGCCACACATCTTCATCCATATAAAGATAGTTTTAATGATTATGCAAAATTTAAAGTAGAAATTTTAAATAGTAGTTTTTATTTTTCTGAAAAAGGATTTGATTTAAAACTTGAAACAATAACTCCAAAAGCTGAAAAAATAAAAGAGGATTTTGCTTTAGAAACTCTATATCAAGAACACAAAGACATCGTTTTAGAACTCATTCAAAAAGCACAAATTTATAATGAAAGTTATATAGATGAACTTTATCAAAAATATGAGGGAACTTTATTTAAAAATCGTGAAGATGTTTTACGTCATATTACGGGTGGATTTATAGAAGACAAAGATATAAGTAAACGCCCACTTTCAAAACTAATAAAAGATATAAGTGAAGAGTTAGACTTGATTTGACTTTTATAAAAAGATTATTTTTATAAATTTTAGATACCATAAAGCATTTTATAAAAGAAAGTAGTGTTATGGAAAATTGTGACTATTTTTTGTTAGAAAAAAATGAAAATAACTATAAACTAACTTTATTAAATATTTGGAATAAACAAACACTTCCAAATATTATAAAAAAAATAGAACTTCTTAATTTCTCAAAAAACAGTAAGCTTAGCATTGATTTTGCAGACCTAAAAGAGTGCGATAGTAGTGCGATTATTTATCTAATCTCATTTTTAAATACTTTTGAAGAAAAAAACATCACTATTTTAAATAGTAAAAACCATGAAAAGATATTTGATTTTTATAAAAAACATTATCAAACTAAACTTCTTGAAGAAGAGAAAAAAAACCTATTTTTTGAAGATTTAGGTAAAAAAACCTATGACATTTATAAAGAATCAAAAGAGTTTATTGGCTTTATAGGAAAAGTTTTTTATTTTTTTATTTATGCGATTTTTAATCCATCAAAAATAAGATTTAAAGCGATGCTAAAATATATCGAAACTTCTGCTTTTGATGCACTTTTGATTGTTGCGGTTACTTCATTTTTAGTTGGAGTTGTTATTGCTTATCAAGGAAGTGTTCAACTTGAAAAGTTTGGAGCAAATATATTTATCGTTGAGATGATAAGCATAACAATGTTTAGAGAAATAGCTCCACTTGTAACTGCTATTGTAATTGCTGGACGAAGTGCAAGTTCATATACAGCTGAAATAGGAGCTATGAAAATAACAGAAGAAATTGATGCTATGAAAACTATGAATTTTGAGCCAACTTTGTTTTTGACACTTCCAAGAATATTTGCTTTATGTATCTCTTTGCCACTTTTGGTTTTTTTTGCAGATATTATAGGAGTTTTTGGAGGAATGGTAATAGCAAGTTCTAGTTTAGATGTAACATTTATCGAGTTTATAAATAGACTTCACAATGAAGTTCCACTAAAACATCTTATTTTAGGAGTTTTCAAAGCATTATTTTTTGGTTTTGCTATTGCAATTATTGGATGTTATAGAGGTTTTCAAGTGCAAAACAATACAACAAGTATAGGAAAATTTACAACAATAAGTGTTGTAAACGCTATATTTGTAGTGATTTTGATAGATGCAGTTTTCTCTGTAATTTTTACTCAAATGGGAATATAAATGAAAATCATAGAAGTAAACAATCTTTATACAGCTTTTGGTGAAAATGTAGTTCATAATGATATTTCATTTAGTGTAAATGAAGGTGAAATATTTGGAATATTAGGTGGAAGTGGTTCAGGAAAAAGTGTTTTAGTAAAACAGATAGTTATGCTAAATCAAATTCAAAGAGGAAATATAAAAATCTTTGATAAAGATATTTCTACTTTATCACTAAAACAAACGGAAGATTTAAAACTTCAGTTTTCTTATCTTTTTCAATTTGGGGCTTTGTACTCATTTTTAAATGTGATTGAAAATATAAGCGTGATGTTAAAAGAGTACACAACCTTACCAAAAGATTTGATAGAAAAGATTGCATATACAAACTTGGATATAGTTGGTCTTCCAAAAAGTGTAGCAAAGCTATATCCTTCACAATTAAGTGGTGGGATGAAAAAAAGAGTTGCACTTGCAAGAAGTTTAGCAATGCAACCAAAAATCTTATTTTTAGATGAACCAACAAGTGGATTAGATCCTGCAAGTACAAAAAGTGTAAATGAACTATTACTTTATTTAAAAAATAGTTTAAATATAACAACGGTTATAATAACACACGATTTAGATACTATAAAAACTTTGCTTGATAGATTTATCATAATAAAAAAAGAGAAAATCTTTGATGGAAATATAACAGAAGCTTTAAAAAGCGAAGATGAGTTTATCAAAGATTTTTTAACAAATAAAAAGGCTACCTAATGGATACTAAAATTAACTTTTTTAAAATCGGATTATTTGTAAGTTCACTATTTACTCTTTTAGTAATATTTATTTTTTGGCTTGGGAAATATGGACTAGAAGATAAAAAATATGATGATTATTCAATCTTTTTTTCAGAATCAGTTTCAGGACTAAATATAGGCTCTTCTATAAAATTTATGGGATTTGAAGTAGGTACTGTAAAAGATATAAAAATAAATCCATTCAATTCTGAAGAGATTTTAATAGATATTCAAATTCAAAAAGGAACTCCAATAAAAGAGGACAATTTTGCCATTCTGGGAAACCTTGGAATTACTGGATTAAAATATATTGAATTAAAAGGTGGAAGTAATAACTCAAAACTTTTAGGTGAAAATCAATATGGAATGAAAGTCATAAAATCAAAAACATCTGCTTTAACAACATTTGTTGATTCAACAGAAGATATTACAAAAGAGATAACAATTCTTTTAGGTCAAATGAAAAAAGTTTTAAATGATGAAAATATCTCAAATTTTTCTTCACTTTTATCAAAAAGTGAAAAAAGCATGGAAAACATAGAGCAATTTTCTGCATATTTAGTAAAAAATGAGAAAAAAATAGATGAACTTATCAATAGTATGAAAAGTTTTGCTAATACAGGACATTCATCATTTGCAAGTGTTAAAACTTCTGCTGATAGTTTTAAAGAACTAACAACAAAAATAAAAGAAGAGTTTGACAAAGGAACTTTTGATTTAAAAGGAATGAGTAGTGAAAGTTTTGAGAACTTAAATAGTTTATTAAAAAATCTTGAAAATAATTTGAATCTAACTCAAGATTTAATAAATAATATAAATGAAAGCCCAAGTGATTTACTACTAAAACAAAAAAATATAAAATATGGCCCAGGAGAAAAAGAATGAGAAATAGTATTTTAATATTAACAATTTTTTTGTTATTTACAGGGTGTACTTTTAAACAACAAAGAATAGATATAAATCATTATTCAATAGATTTTAAAACTCAAAAGATATCTCAGAATGCTAAATTGTCTTCGATTTTTATAGAAGAACCAAATGTAAATAGAAGTTTTAATCTAACATCGATTTATTATAATACAAAACCATATTTGTTTGAAGAATATGCAAAAAACAAGTGGATAAATCTTCCTTCAAATATGATTTATAATCAACTAATTGACTCTTTTATAGCAAGTAATATTTTTTCAAATGTCATATCAAAAGATTCAAAAATAGAGCATAAATACACTTTAAGAACTAATATTATAAAACTTTATCATGAGTTTAAAGAAGATAAATCTTACGCAATTTTGAAAATAAAATTTGATTTAATTGAAGATAAAAAAGTTATCAAAACTATAAGTTTTGATAAAAATGTTTTATGTGAAACAAATGATGCTTATGGTTTTGTAAAAGCTTTAAATAAAGGACTTGAAGAATCTACAAATAGTTTATTAAATAGTATTATTTCTATCTAATCTTTTTGCGATTATTGGAGCGATGTTCATAACAATAAAAAGTCTTACTATATGATGTAAAGTTATATAAGGAAGATTTGCTCCAATTAAAATAGCAACTAAATTTATCTCTGTTTGCCCACCTGGTCCAAAAGCCAATAAAATATCTAAAGCTTTAAAATCCAAAGATTTATATATTATAAAAATAAAAATAGCACATAAAATAATCAAAATAGCAAAATGCCCCAAAGTCGCTAAAAATGTTTTTGCAATAGTTTTTAAACTTACATTTTTAAAAGTAAAGCCAATAATAGTTCCAAAAATAACTTGTATGAATTTTAATAATTCATCAGGAATATGTGTGTGTACAAATCCAGTAGAATACAAAATTATACTAACAATCATAGGTCCTATTAAATATGCAGCAGCTAATTTCAATCTTTTTGCAATAATTGCACCAGCGATACCTAAAATATAAATATATGAAAATTCAAATAAATTTATATCTTTTATAGGAGTTGTCAAAAGCTGGTTACCACGAATATCTATTTGAAAAATATATTGAATAATAAAAGGTAAAGAGACAATAACAAAAAATAGTCTTGAACTTTGCATTAAAGTGATTTTTGAAGTATCAGCTTTTAAATCTTGTCCAATTATAACCATCTCTATTACACCACCAGGCATGGAACCTAAATAAGAAGTTTTTAAATCATATTTTAAAATTTTATGATAGTAATATGTTCCAAAAAATATAACCAAGATTGTAAAAGGAATTACTAATAATAAACTAATAATATAATGTGGAATATATTGTAATATATGAGGAGTAAATGCACTTCCAATAGTAAGCCCTATTAAAATTCTAGCAGGAGCTGAAAATAGCTTTGGACTAGAAATAGGAACAGTTGGAAATCTAATAGCAATAGTTGTAGCAAATATTGCACCTAAAAGCCAAGGCAAAGGAAGATGCAAAAAGATAAATAAAATTGAGCCTGAAACTGCTATTAATAAAGCTAATAGCATTTTTAAAATATTTATCATCTATAAAGTTGAAATATATTTTATAGCTTCTAAAGCGTCTTTTTTTACAATATTTGTATATTTTAGAAGTTCTTCTTCATCAGAATAACCACATAAAACTCCTATTGCATTTACTTTGGCTTCATTTGCACAAATTAAATCAAGTTTTGTATCACCTATCATATAAACTTCATCTTTGTTTTTATCATAATTCATTTGTGCTAATGTTTTTAAAATTGGTTCTGGATGTGGTTTAGGATTTTCAACATTTTCTCTACCTGTTATTATCTCAAAATATTGAGTAATATTAAAGTTATCAAGTATTGGAATAGTGTACATCCTTGTTTTTGTAGTAACCACGCTAACTCTTGCTATTTTAGAAGCTAATTGTACTGCTTCAAAAGCATTTTCCAATAAAGTTGTTTGTTCAACAGAAATAACTCTATATCTATTTTTATAACTATCAACATAGTCCCAAACTTTTTGTTTTGAAACTCCAAGTCTTTCAAACATAATATCAAGAGGATAACCTATCAAATCTTTTATATTTTTATCACTTCCTCTAAAATCAAATCCTTGTTCTTTAAAAGCAAATCTAAAAGTAGACACTATCGCATCTGTTGAATCTATCAAAGTTCCATCTAAGTCAAAAAGTATTATTTTATTCAATTTTTTCCTTTATTCTTTTATTTCCCAATCTTTTTGATTGTGTGTTATTCCTGTAAATGCTGGTTCAATATTTTTTATTTTTTTATTAACAGCTGTTATTCCATCTGGAATATACAAAAACAAATATGGTAAATCATCACTTATTTGTTTGAAAATCTCTTTATAGATTTTTGATAATTCATCGTTATTTATTGTATTTAAACCTTTTTCTATTAGCTCATCAACTTTTTCATTTTTATATCCAGGAAGATTAAATCCACCTAATTTATCACTTGAACTATGCCAAAGAGGATAAGCATCTGGTGTTAAAGGCATAGACCAACCAAGAATTATAGACTCAAAATTTCTAGGATGTACAACTGTATTTAAAAATGCTTGCCACTCCATAACTCTAATTTTCATATTTACACCAACTTTTTCAAGTTGATTTTGTAAAATTTGTGCGGCATTTATTCTTATATCATTTCCTGTACTTGTTATAACCTCAAAAGTAAAAGGATTTTTTTCATCATATCCAGCTTCTTTTAAAAGTTCTTTTGCTTTTTGAACATCTTGTTTTATCTCTTCTACATTTTCATCATAAGCAAAAGTACCAGGTAAAAAAGGACCATTACAAACTCGTCCATATCCAAAAAACAAAATATCAATTAACTCTTTTCTATTTATAGCCAAAGATAAAGCTTGTCGAACTTTTTTATCTTTAAATTTTTCATTTTTTAAATTAAATCCTAAATATCCGTATGAAAAAGCTGGTTTTTGTATTATTGTATAATCATTTCTAAAACTATCATCTATTTGTCTATCTGCTTGAATTGCATCTAGTGAACCAATATCAAGTTTTTTTTCTTTTAAATATAAAAAAGCAGTATTTGAATCAGGCAAAAACTTATACAAGATTTTATCAATCTTTGGTTTTCCTTCAAAATAATCTTCATTCGCAATAAGTTCTATATCTTGCCCTACTTTGAACTCTTTTAACTTATATGAACCTGTTCCTATTGGATTTTTATTAAAAGAACTTGTCATAAGATTTTCTTCATTTTTTAAAATATGATATGGAAGTAATCCTATCATCCAAACTTGTATAGCTTTGAAATATGGTCTTTTATATATTACTTCAACTGTTAAATCATCTACTGCTTTTACGCTCTCGATCTCTTGAAAGTTTGATTTTATAGAGTTAAAGACTTTAGGATTTATAACTTGTTCATAAGTAAAAACTACATCTTTTGAAGAAAGTTTTACTTTATCATGCCATAAAACATTCTCTTTTAATTTTATAATTAATTTTGTTGGTGTTTCAAAAGAGTATGACTTTGCTAAGTCAGGAATTATATTTCCCTCTTTATCATATTTAAAAAGTCCATTAAAAAGCCAATCTGATATCTCTGTACTTGCTGTATCATTTGACAATATAGGATTTAACCTACTTGGACTTGAAGTCATACTTAAAGTTAGTGTACTTGCATTTAAAAAAGTTATTAAGATTGTGAATATAGTTAAAAATTTCATACCGTATTGTATTGTTTTTTTATAAAAATGATATAAAAAAAGGAGCAACTTTCGTCGCTCCTTTTTTGAGAATAAGAAATATACTCTTTGAAAATTCCAATTATCTTTTTGAGAATTGAGAAGATTTTCTTGCTTTTTTCTTTCCGAATTTTTTTCTTTCAACAGATCTTGAATCTCTTGTTAATAAACCATAAGGTTTTAAGATAGTTCTGAATTGCTCATCAAAAGCAACTAAAGCTCTTGAAATACCGTGTCTTGCAGCATCAGCTTGAGCAGAATATCCACCACCAAGAGTTTTTACAATAATGTTTACAGAAGTTTCTTGTTTAGCAACATTTAATGGTTGCATAACTCTTTTTTTGATAGATTCGTGTCCACCTAACCAAGCATCTAAAGTTTGACCATTAATTGTTAATTGTCCATTTCCAGATTCTAACCATACTTTAGCTATTGATGTTTTTCTTCTTCCAGTTGCATATACTTTTGCCATTACTATTATCCTTTAATTTGTGCAGTATGAGGATGTTCACTTCCTGCATATACTTTTAATTTTTTTAACATTTCTTTACCAAGAGTAGTTTTTGGAAGCATCCCTCTTGTAGCTAATTTGTATAGTTTTTCTGGATTTTTTTCAAACATTTCAGACATTTTGTGAGTTTTTGTACTACCAAAATAACCTGAGTGAGTAAAATAGTTTTTACTTTCTAATTTTTTACCAGAAAATTTTGCTTTTGATGCATTTATAATTACAACAAAATCTCCGCAGTCTACATTTGGTGTAAAACAAGGTTTGTTTTTACCTCTTAAAATAGTAGCTACTTCTGTAATAATTCTTCCGAATACTTTATCAGTTGCATCAACTACTATCCAATCTCTTTTGATTTCGTTAGCATGTGCCATTTGAGTAAATTTCATTTATTTTCTCCGCTTTTTTAATGAGTTGAAATATTAGTGAAGTAATACTTAAAAAACACTTAAATTAAGTGTAAATTAATATTTTATATAAAAATTAGAGCCTTTATTTATTTCCGACTCTATTTCGAGTTTAAAACTATGAAGATTTAAGATAGATTGAACGATAAATAATCCCAATCCCAAAGAGTTATTCCATCCATTATTTGATATTCTATAAAATTTTTGATTGATATTTTCTAACTCTTTTTTTTCTATTCCAATACCTTTATCAATAATACAAATATACTCTTTTGAAAGTTCAACAATAACCTCTTTTTGTGAATATTTTAGTGAATTCTCTATTAAATTTGAAATTGCCATAGAAATCAAAGTTTCATCAACTTTTATTGAAACATCTTCTCCTTTTATTACAATCTCTCTATTTTTATATTTATCTTTTAAATCACTCACACAATTTTCTACTATTTTTTTCATAGAACAAGGAACTAAAAGCAGTTCTTGTTTGCCCTCTTCTAATTTTAAAGTCAATCTTAATTTATCAATGATATGTGACATTTTATTTGCATTTGAATAAATCTTATTTAAAAACTTACTCTTCATAGCTTCTGGCATATCTTTATCATTTAAAATAGTTTCACTATATCCAGAAATTATCGCAATTGGATTTTTAAACTCATGTGAGATTGCTGATATTATCTCATCTTTTTGTCTATTTGCTAGTTTTAGTTTTGCATTTTGTTTTGACTTTTGTTTATCTTTTTTTGATAATTTGATGGCAACTTTATTTAATAGTTTTGTGATTTTATAAAACTCATAAGTATAAGTTGAACGCAAAGGAATTAAACTTTTTTTATTTGTCAGCTGTGTAAGAAAGTACAAAATAGTATCAGTCTCTTTTTTGATTTTAAGACTTATGAAATATGTTGCTAGAAATGCAATTATTAGAAAAAATGTAATATACATAAAAATTTCAATAGTTAATTTCATAAAATTATCTGCAATTTTATTTGTATAGTCTGCCATTCTAATAAAATAAGTAGCATTATCTATTTCAAATTTTTTTGCAATATATAAAAGTTCTTTTTTTATAGTTTCAGAGTTTCTTTTATCTTTTCCAAAACCTACATTTTTGGCTTGAATTATTTCTGGTCTATTAGCATGATTTTTTATAAAAGCTAGATTTTTATCACTTTCAGCGATTACTTCACCTTGTTCATCTATTATAGTAATTCGTAAGTTTAATTCACTATGCAAATCTCTTACAATATTTTTTATATGAGATAAGTTGTTTTGGTCTTTTAAAACAATAGATAAAGTATCAATATTTTGAATAAGAGTTTTTTCTATTTGATTTATATATAAATTTTTTGCCCAAAAATAAGTAACTAAAGTCAAAGTTATCAAGATTGCGACAAAAATAGTAAAATAAGTTCGTAAAAATAGTTGATGAATTTTTAACAAAAAATATAACCTTCGCCTCTAACAGAATGAATATAGTTTTTTGTTCCATCAGGATCAATTTTGGCTTTTAATCTTTTGATTGCGACATTTACAGTTTTCTCTTTTTTATCAAAAGAGTCTTGCCAAACAATATTTAATAGATGTTCTCTTGTCATCAAAATATCTTTATTTTTAATAAATTCTAAAAGTAAATCATGTTCAAGATGTGTTAAATCTATCTCTTTATCTTCGATATAAAATTTTTTATTAGAAGCATTATAAACTATATCTTTTACTCTTAAAATATCAAGCTCTTTTGAAGTTCTTTTTATTACGGCTTTTACTCTAGCACATAACTCTTTTATATTAAAAGGTTTTGTGATGTAATCATCAGCATAAGACTCAAAACCTTCTAAAATATCTTCATCTTTATCTTTTGCTGTTAGGTAAATAATAGGATTTACATAACCCTCTTTTTTTATTTCGTTTATAAAAGTTGTACCTTCAATATTTGGTAGATTTCTATCCATTAATATCAAATCTATTTGTTCTTCATCTAAAACTTTTTTTACATTTTTATCAATAGACAAAAATCCAATAGTTTCATAACCCTCTTTTTGTAATGTATACTCAAGAAGTTCTAAAATATCTTCTTCATCTTCAATAATTAAAATAAGTTTGTTATTCGTCATTTTCTATAACTTTATTTGTTTTTTCATTCTCATCTTTTGGTCCAGGAGAGTATTTAATAGCAAGAATTCTAAATATAAAAAATATAAAGATTACAAAAAGTAAAAATGTTATATCAACATAATCTCTATTTTTGTTTGCAGATAAAATAATAACTTCTCGAATTAAAAATATTATAAAAATATCAAGAACATATCTAAGTCTTAAAGTTTCTCTTTTTATAAAATCGGAGATCATCTTTACAACTTCCATAATAACAATAAATTCTAACATTAGAATAATTGCTCTATAAAAATCGTGTCCAGCAACAATTATCGATAAAAAGATAATTGTTGCAACTAAAACTTCAAAGTTTGAACTAAAGTAATTTGAGATTTTGTTTATAGCTTTTTTCATAAAAAAATTATATCATAAAGAATTTATGATTGAACTATATCTCCACCTATTTGGGCAAACTGCAATAATTTTGCAATAGAAACAGCACGATCAGCTATTTTTTCTAATCTTCTTAAACTACTTAAAATATCAAAATATTCTTTTGACAAATCAAGTTTTTTTGTAATTAGTTTTAAAATATTTTTTTCTATCATCAAATATAAATCATCAGTTTTGCTCTCTTCAACAACAACTCTATGATATTTTTCTTCAATTTGTTTTTCATCATGTTCATCAATAATAGAAGTTGCCGTTTGTAAAGACAATAATGCTGATTTTAAAAGAGGAATCGCATATTCTAAAATAATAGCTGTATCCAAATCTTGTGAATAAGATTTTTTAAACATTTTTGCAAAATCTTTTGCATTTGAACCTGTTCTTACAAGTTCATTTGTAATCTTTAAAAAAGATACCAATCTTCTTAAATCTTTTGCTTCTGGTGAATATAAAGCTAAAGTTCCAACTATGATGTTATCAATTTCATTTGATTTTAATAAAATCTTTTTTTCACTAATCTCAACATTACTTAAATCTTCAATTCTTCTATCATTTAAAGCTTTTAGACAAATTTCTAATGCTTCAATAACTGATACTCCAATTTGTTGAATCTCTTCTTTAATATTTTGTAATTTTGTTTCATATGGTTTTAACATTATCCAAATCTCCCTGTGATGTAATCTTCTGTTTTTTTATTGTGTGGATTAACAAAAATAGTTTCTGTTATATCATACTCTATTAGTTTTCCTAAATGGAAAAATGCCGTATAATCTGCAACCCTTGCTGCTTGTTGCATATTGTGAGTTACAGTAATAATCGTATAATCTTGTTTTAAATCAAGCATAAGTGCTTCTATTTTTTCAGTACTTATTGGATCAAGTGCAGATGTTGGTTCATCCATTAAAATAACTTCTGGACGAACAGCAATTGTTCTAGCAATACAAAGTCTTTGTTGTTGACCTCCTGAAAGTGAAGTTCCTGGTTGTGTTAATTTATCTTTTACTTCATTCCAAAGTCCAGATTTAATAAGTGAACTTTCAACTAACTCATCGCACTCTTTACCTTTTTTTACAATTCCATGTTTTAGTGGTGCATAAGCTACATTGTCATAAATTGATTTTGGAAAAGGATTTGGTTGTTGAAAAACCATTCCTATTTTTTTTCTAACACTCACCTCATCAACATCTTTGTCATAAATATTTTTATTATCTATTATTATTTGACCATCTATTTTAACTATTGGAATTAAATCATTCATTCTATTTATACATCTTAAAAATGTTGATTTTCCACAACCTGATGGTCCAATTAATGCTGTGATTTTATTTTCAAATAAACTAACATTGATATCATGTAAAGCTTGATTTGAACCATAAAATAGATTTAAGTTTTTTGTATCTATTTTAATTTTATTATCTGTATTCATTTTTATTTTTTCCTTTTACCATTTTACTTCTAATTTTTTTCTAAGATAAATTGCTATTGCATTTAATGAAATTAAGATTGTTAATAAAACCAAAATTCCTGCTGCTGTTTTTTCTATATACATACCTTCTGGCATTCCTGCCCAAGTAAATAGTTGTGCTGGCATAACTGTTGCAGCTTGAGTAACCATCGTTGGAGCATCAGGAATAAAGGCAATCATTCCAATAATAATTAAAGGAGCTGTTTCTCCCATTGCTTGGGCTAAACCAATAATTGAACCTGTTAAAATCCCAGGAAATGCTAAAGGTAAAACGTGATCTCGCGTAACTTGGATTTTATTTAATCCCAAACCATATCCTGCTTGTCTTATACTATCAGGAACTGCTCTAAGTGCTGCTCTTGAACTAACTATTATAATTGGTAAAGTCATAAGTGCTAGAGTTAATCCTCCAACTAAAGGTGAACTTCTTGGCATTCCAAAAAGGTTTATAAATATTGCAAGCCCTAAAAGTCCAAATAAAATAGATGGAATAGCTGCAAGGTTATTAATATTTATTTCTATAAATCTTGTAAATTTATTATCACCTGCAAACTCTTCAAGATAAATAGCTGTCATAACTCCAATTGGAAATGCTACAAGCATTGTTATAATCAAAGTTAAAATCGAACCAACAACTGCTGAAAAAATTCCTGCATATTCAGGTATTTTTGAATCACCATTTTTGAAAAATATTGCATTAAATTTTTTTTCAATTAAACCTTGAGAATATAGTTCATCTACTATAAGAATCTCTTTTTCTTTTAGATTGTTATTGTGATTTTTTATATATTGATCAACTTGGTCATCAGCTAAAACCCAAAGATTTTGTGTTGTATTCATGTAATCTGGATTTTGTTTTAACAGATGAGGAATATCCCTAAGCCAAGCTCTTGATACAATATCTCTATATTTTTTATCAACTGCAAATCTTGTATCCTCTAAAGATTTTTCACTAAATGTTACATCTATTTTTACATATGCAACATTAAAAGCTGGTACTCCTTTAGTAATCATATCAAAAAGGAAAAAAGCCAAAAATGCAATTGAAAATATCAAAGAAGTAAGTGTAAATTTCTTAAATCTAGCTGCGCTTGTATGTCTACTTTTTAATGTTGGGTCATAAAATGGATTATTTTGTTTGTTTTTTTTCTTTTTCATCATAATGTATTCACTTTATATTTTTCTTTAAATTTTCTTATCATTGACAATGAAATCATATTTAAAATCAAAGTTACAATAAACAACATCAATCCTAAAGCAAAAGCAGAAAGAGTTTCAGGAGAATTAAATTCAAAATCTCCAACCAAAGAATTTACTATTGTAACTGTAACTGTTGTCATATCTTCAAGTGGATTCCAAGAAAGATTTGGTCTTAAACCTGCTGCCATAACAACAATCATCGTTTCACCAAGAGCACGTGAAAGAGCTAAAAGTGAAGCTGAAATAATTCCTGGCATTGCTGAAGGTAAAACAATATTTTTAATAGTTTCACCATGTGTCATACCAAGTCCAAAAGCTGCTTTTCTTTGAGAATCTGGAACTGCTTTTATAACATCATCAGAAAGTGAAGAAACTAAAGGAATAATCATAATTCCCATAACAATTCCTGAAGCTAATGCACTGTTAAATGTAGCTTCCAAACCAAAAATTGCTGCAACTTTTACAACAAATGGTGCAACTGTAACAGCAGCAAAAAATCCATAAACGACAGTTGGAATACCTGCAAGAACTTCTAAAAGAGGTTTTAGATAATCTCTTAATTTTGGACTTGCATATTCACTCATATAAATTGCACTTCCAAGACCAATAGGAATTGCCACAAGTAAAGCTATAATTGTTATTACAAATGTACCTGCAAAAATCGGTAATGCACCAAATTGACTTCCTACAACTCCTGGACTCCAAACTGTTCCAGTTAAAAAGTACCAGAAACTTCTTAATTTAAAAAACTCTATTGCTTCAAATAAAATTGAAAACAAAATTCCAAAAGTAGTTAATATTGAGATTGCAGCTGCGAATATAAGTGCAATTTTTATTAATTTTTCGTTGAGTTCTCTTTGTTTTTTTCGTGATTCAAAACTATTCAACCCTTTTGCCTTTATGCTAATTTTCATAAAATTCTAAAGCAAGTTGATTACAAAATAGTTACAAAATACTATAGATTGGTTTTTTTGAATTTTTTGAAGCTTTTTTTACTATATTTAAAGTGTTATCAAAATTTGAAATATCAGATTTTGAATTTATCTCTATAATCGCAGCTGAAACAGATAATAATTCAAATCTTCTTTTTTCATTGAATCTATCTTTTGAGATAATAAAACCATTTTTTTTATCTTCTTTTGAATATATATTTTTTGCACTATTTCTAAATTCATCTTGTACATTTGATGTCAATTCAAATACATCTTCTTTGTCTTTATTTTTTAGTCCAACAAAAAAATCATCTCCACCAATATGTGCTATAAAAGAGTCTTTAGAATATCTTTTTTGCAATAGTTCTGAGAATATTAATATAGCTCTATCTCCTTGTCTAAATCCATAAATATCATTAAAAGGTTTAAAATCATTAAAATCAAAATAAATTATGTGTGTTATATCTTTTTGATTTTTCTTAAAACTTTTATCTATAAATTTTTCTATTTGATTATTTCCAGGAAGTTTTGTAAGAGGATTTTGATTTGTAGCAATTTCAATATTTCTTTTATAAGAAAGTGTTAATAAAGAGTTTAGATTTATAAATCCTATATATTTATCTGAAGATGTTATAAATATTCCCAAAGAATTATTTGAATTTAGATTATAAATTTCTAGTATTTTATCAATTCCCCAAGAGATTTCAACACTTAAAGCTGGTTTTATATACTTTAATAATGTTGATGAAAATGTTCTATTTTGAGCTAAAGATAAACCATATTGAGAGTAAGATATTTTTTTTATATCACTTTCATAAATTATTCCTAAAAAATTTCCAAATTCATCAGTTATAGGTACAAAATGACTTTTTGTATTTTCTTTAAAATGTAAAAATAAATCATATAAAGAGGTATTTACATTTAAAGGTAAAATATTTTCTATAAATTTTTCATCAATAAAATTATTTTGACTTGCTCTTTTATCTTCAGATATCAAAGAGTAGATATTTTTATAAATTTTTTCTATTTTATCAATATTTGTTGTTGGTTTTTGAACTAAATATCCTTGTATAAAATCTGCTCCAATATCCTTACAAGTATAAAACTCTTTTGCTGTTTCTATACCTTCAGCAATTACTTGCATTCCCATAATATGAGCCATTTCAATAATTGAAGAACAAAAAAGTTTTTTCTTAGAGTCTTGGTCAATATTTGTAATAAAAAATCTATCAAGTTTTATAATATGTGCTTCACTGAAATACAAAAGTTTAAGTCCTGAAACACCTATTCCAAAATCATCAATAGCTATTTTGTAACCACTTTCTTTATATCTTTGTAGCATTGTTGATAAAGCATTTTGCTCTATTGCTGTACCTTTTTCACTTAATTCAAAACAAATACTATCTTTATTCAAGTTATACTTTTTTAGTATTTTTGCAGTATTTCCTTGAGAATAGTTTTTGTTATAAATTATTCTATTATCTAAATTATAAAAAAGTTTCAAATTGCTTTGTTTTATTTTTGCAAATTTGCTTATCGCTTTTTCTCTTAACTGTAAATCCAATTCATATAAATAATCATCATTAAAGGCTAAATCAAATAAGTCATCAATACTCATTAATCCTGGTATTTCATTAACGTTTCTAAGGAGTGCTTCAACAGCATAAATTTTGCCACTATGAGAGTAAATTATAGGCTGAAAAGCATAATCTAGTTTTTCTATTATTTCAGTCCAATTTGGCATGAGTTTCCTAAATGAAGTTTTTCAAAAGAGTAAATAAAAAGAAGTTATAACTTCTTTTTATTTTTTGTTTTAGTGTTTTAATTCTTCTATTGTTAATTTTTCACTATTTAGAACTTTATTTCTTGCTTTACTTCTTACATCACTTGTTAAAGGGATAAGTCCAAGTTCACTTAAAATTCCATCATCACCTATCATTTTTTCAGACATAAAAAGATTTGTATACTCTTTTAAAGCTGGAACATCTTTAGAGTGTTGATTTTTGATATAAAAATACATAGATCTAGCAACTGGATATTTTCCACTTGCAATAGTTTCAACTGTTGGTGAAATATTATCAACTGTAATTCCTAAAACTTTATCTTTATTTTCTGCTAAGAATGAATATCCAAAAATACCAATCGCAGCTTCATTTTTTGTAAGTTTTTGCACGATTAAATTATCATTTTCACCAGATTCTACATAAACTCCATCAGTTCTTATAACTGAATATGCTTTATATTTTTTGTTAGCATTTTCATCTTTTTTAAATAAATCAGTATATACTGGCATTTTTTCAAATACATGTTGTAATACTAACTCTTCAAAAGAGTCTCTTGTACCAGATGATTTTGGTGGTCCATAAACAATAATTTCTCTATTAGGTAAAGATGCATCAATATCTGACCATTTTTTATATGGATTTTTGATTAATGTTTTACCATCTTTTGATGGAACTTCTTCAGCAACTGCTAAAGCTAATTGCTCTTTTGTTACATTAAAACTTTTTACTTTTGTTGATTGTGCAATAGCAATACCATCAAATCCAATTAATGCTTCAGTTATATCTGTAACACCATTTTCTTTACAAGTTTCAAACTCTTTATCTTTCATTTTTCTTGAAGCATTTGCAATATCTGGAGTATTTAAATCAACTCCTGCACAAAATAGTTTCATTCCTCCACCAGTTCCAGTTGATTCTACAACAGGAGTTGGGAATTTTGTTGTTGCACCAAATTCTTCAGCCACAGAAGATGAGAACGGATAAACAGTTGATGAACCAACTATTTTAATTTGATCTCTTGCACTTAATGTAGTTGTTAATAATGCACTTGCTATTAAAGCCATAGATGTTTTTTTGAAAGTCATTTTTATCTCCAATAAATTTTTATACATTGGAAGTTTAATAACTGTTGATTACATTTTGGTTACTATAAAAAATAGTTAATTTGTTTGTTTAATAAATTTTTCTTGAAATTCTTGGTAAGTTCTTACGAAAAGTTCTTCGTTATCTTGGGGTTTATAAATAACTGCTTTTACCCAAATATCATTTTCTTGTATTTTGCAGAAATTTAAAGGGATATAAGTTTTTTTATTTTTGTAGTGAATATAAGTTGTATTTAGTTCTATCATATAAAAAAAAGCTAATAGATTTATAATCCATTAGCTTCGATAAGTTTAGATTGATGATCAGCAATAAGAGGATCAATTACTTCACCAAATAAACCATCATTCATGATGTAATCAAGTCTATATAAAGTCAAGTTTATTCTATGGTCACTAATTCTATTTTGTGGATAATTATATGTTCTAATTCTTCCACTTCTATCACCAGTACCTACTTGTTCTTTTCTTGTAGCCCCTTCTGCTTCCATTTTCTTTTCCATCTCAATTTCATAAAGTTTTGCTTTTAAAACTTTTAAAGCTCTATCTTTATTTTTATGTTGAGATTTTTGATCTTGGTTGGTAACTACAATACCAGATGGAATATGAGTGATTCTAACAGCCGAGTCTGTAGTATTTACAGATTGTCCACCATTTCCACTAGCTCTCATAACATCAATTTTTAAATCATTTTCATTTATTTCGATTTCAACATCATCAACTTCTGGCATAACTGCAACAGTAATTGCTGAAGTGTGAACTCTTCCTTGAGATTCAGTAGCAGGAACCCTTTGAACTCTGTGCGTACCACCTTCAAATTTTAGTTTTGAATATACATGGTCACCTTTTACAAGAATAACTATTTCCTTGTAACCACCAGATTCACTATCGCTTGAACTCATTATTTCAACTTTCCAACCATTGTTTTCTGCATATCTTAAATAAGCTCTAAATAAATCACCCACAAATATAGCAGCTTCATCACCACCAGTTCCAGCTCTTAATTCCAAATAAATATTTCTATCATCATTTGGATCTTTTGGAATCATTAGAACTTTTATCTCTTCTTCTAATTCTGGTTTTCTTGTTTCTAACTCTTTTAATTCTTCTTTTGCTAAATCACCAAGTTCAGGATCATCTAACATAAGTTTATTTTCTTCGATATCTTCAAGTACTTTTATATACTCTCTTGCTTTAGAAACAATAGGTTGAATGCTTGATTGTTCTTTTGATAAATCAGTCATTCTTTTTATATCGCTAGTTATTTCAGAAGACATCAATAATTGATTGATTTCTTCGAATCTATTGATAAATGGTTGAAGTTTGTCTTTTAACATTAATTATATAGCGTTTACTTTTAATTGTAATCTACTTACTTTTCTAGAAGCAGTACCTTTTTTCAAAATACCTTTTGAAACGCAGTGGTGGAAATATTGATTTGCAGCTTTCATAGCTTCAACAGCTTTTTCTTTATCAGCAAGTTCTACTGCAGATAATACACTTTTTGTAACATTTTTGATTCTTGTTTTGTAGAATCTATTTCTTTCAGTCTTAACAACCGTTTGTCTAGCTCTTTTTTCGCAAGATTTATGATTTGCCATTTTATTTAACCTCTTTGTAAAAATTTAAAGGATAGAATATTACCCAATATAACTTAAATTGAGTTTAATTTTAGGAAGATTTAATGAAACTATTCGGAACTGATGGTGTTAGAGGAAAAGCAGGTGATTTTTTAGATGCTATTACTGTTTTAAAATTAGCAAAAGCTGCAGGTATTTATTTTAGAAAGCATTCTACAACAAATAAAATACTTGTAGGAAAAGATACTAGAAGAAGTGGCTATATGATTGAAAATGCCCTTGTTAGCGGATTAACGGCTGTTGGATATGATGTTATACAAATAGGCCCAATGCCAACTCCAGCAATTGCATATTTGACTGAAAGTATGAGATGTGATGCTGGAATTATGATAAGTGCTTCACACAATCCTTTTGAAGACAATGGTATAAAATTTTTCGATAATCATGGAAACAAACTAAATACAACTTGTGAAGAAGAAATCGAAAAAATATTTAATGATATAGATTTAATGCAAAGCGAACAAGTTACAGGTAGAGATATTGGTTCTTCAAAAAGAATAGATGATGTTATTGGAAGATACATAGTTGCAATAAAGAGCTCTTTTCCGAAAAATCTAACATTAAAAGGTTTAAGAATAATTCTTGATTGTGCAAATGGTGCTGCTTACAAAGTAGGTCCAACAATTTTAGAAGAGTTGGGTGCAGATGTTATAACAATCAACAATAAACCAAATGGTTTCAATATAAATGAAAATTGTGGAGCAATGCATCCTGAAACTGTTTCTAATTTAGTAAAAGAGTATCGAGCAGATATTGGACTTGCACTTGATGGTGATGCTGATAGATTGGTTGTGATTGATGAAAAAGGTGAAATTGTTGATGGAGATAATCTTCTTGGAGCATTAAGTGTTTATTTAAAAAATGAAAATCTTTTAAAGGGTGATGCTTGTGTAGCGACAGTTATGTCAAATAAAGCATTAGAAGACTATTTACAAAAAAATAAAATCTCTTTATTTAGATCAAATGTTGGTGATAAATACGTTTTAGAGGTTATGAAAGAAAAAGGTATAAATTTTGGAGGAGAACAAAGTGGACATATAATCTTCTCTGATATTGCAAAAACTGGGGATGGATTGGCTTCTGCTTTACAAGTTTTAGCATTAATTATAAAATCAGGTAAAAAAGCAAGCGAGATTTTAAATCCATTTAGTTTATATCCTCAAATTTTACATAATATGAAAGTTACGGAAAAAATTCCTTTAGAACAAATCACTGGACTAGAAGAAGTTTTAAAACCAATTAGACAAAAAGGTTTAAGAGATTTGATTAGATACTCAGGAACAGAGAATAAAATCAGACTTTTACTTGAAGGTAAAAATAAAAAAGATGTAGAAGATGCAATGCAAACACTAATTGCATTTTTCAAAAAAGCCCTATGAGAAGAGAACTAAAACTAGCAACAACAATCTTTGTTGTTGTTTTTATAATAGACCAAATTGTTAAATTTGGATTTGCAAATTTAGCTTGGGATGTTGATGGACCATATATGTCTTTAAAACTTGCATATAACTATGGTGTAGCTTTTTCTATGTTTTCTTTTTTAGATCAAAATCTAAAATACATCCAGTTAGTTATCGTGATACTAGCAACTTTATATTTATTAAAAAATAGAGATGTCTTCAAAGAATATTACCTTCCAATTGCACTTTTATATGCAGGTGGTTTGTCAAATATTTTAGATAGATTTACTTATGGTGCGGTTGTTGATTACTTCTATTGGCACTATGGTTTTGAATTTGCAATTTTTAATTTTGCAGATGTAATAATAGATTTAGCAGTAGTGATAATCATCTATAAACAACTAAGACAATCAAAAAAAGATAAAAATAATAATATAACTCAAAATTAAAGAGATAATTAACTTAATCTGCACTAATATAATAAGTAATTATTATATTATAAGGATTAATAATGGAAATTAGTTCAGTATCAAATCTATATCAAAATCAGCAAACAAATAGCCAAATACAAACTTATAATTATAATCAAACTTCAAATAATTCAAATTCTTTTAATAGTGAACTTACAAATGAAGAATCAGGAAAAATAAAACTAATCAAAAAAGATATAGTAGATTTTATAGATAAAAATAATGGTTTTTCTTCTGTATCAAAAGAGAACGAAGAACTTTTTAGAACTATTCTTTCTGATGACAAAGTTTCAAATGAAGAATGGAAAAATATATCTTACGAACAAGCAAAAGAACTTAATAATTTGATTACTACATCAATGATAGGCTCAGGAGGAGTAATAGCTATAAATTCAAATATTTTTGATATGGCAAATATATCTTATGATGAAAATTTCAATAAAGCTTTATATGAAACTTTAAAAAATATAGATGATGATAAGGAAAGATTTTTATTTGCTTCAGATGTAGAGGCAAAACTAGGATATAACTATAAAAATCCTTTTGATATTACATTGAATACAAATCGAATAGAAAAAGAGATAGAAGAAAGAATAACTAGAGAAAAAGAGAAATATAAAGATTTTGACAATAAAGACCAAATATTAGCAGATATAATACAAGACCTTAAGAACTGGAAAATAACTGATTATGGTAGTTTTATTAAGGATTTAGGAAATGAATATAAAGAACTTTCTCAAAATCCAATAGTATCATCTGAATCAAAATTAAGATACAAAGTAGTATTCCAAAATTTATTAGACTTGGAAACAAACTACAATAAAGCAAAAAATGAATCTAACTATGCTTAGAAAGGACATTTTATGATAATAAGTTCAAATGCAAAACAATCATTTAGTTCAACAACTGGCATTAAAGTTACTCAAAATAATAGTTCTACAAACCAAAGTAAAAATACAGAAGCTACTAGTCTAAATATAAACTCTAGTACTTTGCAAACTTTAAACTTATTATCATCTTTAAAAGAAGAAACTTTTATTAAACCTACTCAAAATGGATATGTAAATGCAGAAACAGTAGCAGCAGATAATAGATTAAACGAAGTTTATTCAAAAGCAAATCAAGAAAATAAAAAGTTTGCAAATCCAGAGCAACATATTAGAGACAAATACTATTCTGTATCTTCTCCTTATTATATAGAAGGGCTAAGTAATAAGGAAAGAGAAGTAGCATATGATCATGAAATGGATTATTTAAAGAATAATAAACTTGTTCATATCAATTACATGGATCTAAATTTAAAAGATTTAACCGTAATAAATGGATATGTAGAAGTCCTAGAAGAACAAGCATTTAATAGAGATGCAGTAAATAGTCAATTTCAAAATTTATTAAATAAATATAGCATAGATATTCCAAAAGATACAAAACTAACATTTACTATTGACCCTTATGATTATAAAGTAAGTGTTAGTGGAAGCGATGATAAAAATCTTACTAGTTTAATAGAAGATGTCATAAACACTGCTGATAACTCAAAAGCATTATTTAACCATATTTATAAGAGTACTTTAGAACATACTAACAGCCAAATATCTAAAGAAAAAAGTGAAAAGAAATCCGTATTTCATGAAATAAAAAATAAAACAGGATATGACTTAAGAGATTTACAAAATATAGATGGAAAATTTTTAACAGAAGATGGAACAGATATTTTAGATTTATATAAAGAAGGAGTATTAAAAAGTAAAGATATTCCAGAAGAGTATAAAGGACTAATATTTGATAGCTATAGTTCAAAGTTATCAGAATTGGCAAAAAAAGGATTTGAAAATTCACCAGATTTAGTTTTATCAATAGATTATAAAAATGGTTCTTTTTATGATGTAGGACAAAGTGAAAATCTTGGAGTTGGGCAAAGAGATTGGATAACTACATTAAAAGCTTCAAAAACTAGAACATTTGGAGAAGCTTTTAAAGAGTATAGAGTAGATGATAATATTGATAAAAATGAAATTATCAAGAATATACTAAATCTAAAAGAATCAAATTTTCAGGGAATAAAATCCAAAGATAATAGTTTATTTGAAAAATACGGAGATAATCCAGAACTTATAAAACTACTTCTTATGCAAAAATATCTTTTAGGTAAAGATATAGATAACAAATTTTTAGAAGATATTATAAAAAATCAAAATAACTTTATAAATGAAAGTTAAAATATTAGTTTTGAATAGCTTTAAATAAATTTCGATATAATCCAAGACAAAGTCTAAAAATATATTAGGAAAAAATATGGGTCAAACAATAACGGAAAAAATTTTTAGTGAACATGTTGGGAAAAAAGTTTATGCAGGAGAAATCGTAAGAAGTCCAATTGATATGGTAATTGGAAATGATATTACAACTCCAATTTCAATTAGAGCATTTGAAGAGGGTGGTTTTGAAAAACTAGCAAATCCAGATGGTTTTGCGATAGTTTTAGACCACTTTATCCCAGCAAAAGATATAGCTAGTGCAAATCAAGCAAAAATTTCTAGAGATTTTGCTTTAAAACATAATTTAAAAAACTTTTTTGATGAAAAAGATATGGGAATTGAACACGCACTTTTACCTGAAAAAGGTTTAGTAATTCCTGGTGATGTTATTATTGGTGCAGACTCTCACACATGTACACATGGTGCTTTAGGAGCATTTAGTACAGGTATGGGTTCAACAGATATTTCATTTGGAATGATTACTGGTGGTAACTGGTTTAAAGTTCCAGAATCAATCAAAGTTACATTCAAAGGTAAACCAGCACCATTTGTAACTGGAAAAGATTTAATCTTAGAAATTATTAGAATTTTAGGTGTTGATGGAGCTTTATACAAAGCTTTAGAATTTACAGGTGATACAATCCAATATTTATCAATGGATGATAGATTCTCTTTATGTAATATGGCCATTGAAGCAGGTGCAAAAAATGGTATCGTTGCTTACGATGAAATTACAAAAGAGTTTTTAGATAAAGTAGGTGAGGCAAATGGTGGATTAAGAGCTGAACCAAAAATTCATTATTCTGATGAAGATGCAAACTATTGTCAAGTAATTGAAATAGATGTTGCTAAATTAGAACCAGTTATTGCATATCCATATTTACCATCAAATGGTCACTCAGTTTCTCAAGCAGTTTCTGATAATATTAAAGTTGACCAAGTATTTATAGGTTCATGTACAAATGGAAGATTAAGTGATTTTAAAATTGCTGCTGAAATTTTAGCAGGACAAAAAGTTGCTCGCCATGTAAGACTAATATTGACTCCAGGAACTCAAAAAATTTTAAGAGAAGCGACAAAACTAGGTTATATTGATACTTTAGTTGATGCGGGTGCAGTTGTTTCAAATCCTACGTGTGGAGCATGTTTAGGTGGATATATGGGAATTTTAGGAGACAATGAAGTATGTATCTCTACAACAAATAGAAACTTTGTTGGAAGAATGGGAAGTAGAAGTTCAAAAATCTATTTAGCAAATAGTGCTGTTGCAGCAGCATCTGCAATTTCAGGATATATAACAGATCCAAGAAGCTTATAATGAATATTATTCCATTTAAAATACCTTGTGTTATTTTAAGTGGAGGTAAAAGCTCACGAATGGGAGAAGATAAATCACTTCTTCCATTTGGCTCTTCAAACTCTTTAATAGAGTATCAATACAAAAGATTAAAACCTTATTTTAAAAATCTTTATATATCTTCAAAAATAGATAAATTTGACTTCTTAAATCCCAGCGATTTGATATTGGATGAAAATCAAGAAATTTATTCTCCAATTCTTGCTCTTTATTCTATTTTTAAAAAACTTCCAAATCAAAATATTTTTATAATAACAGTTGATAGTCCATTTGTTTCAATAGATTCAATTAAAACCCTAATTGATAATTCAAATACTAGCGATATAACTATTGCACAAACTGAAAAAACTCATAATTTATGTGGTGTTTTCTCTTCTAATTTAATTTTTAAAATAGAACAAATGATCAATGAAGATATCCATAAAATATTCTACTTAATACGAAATAGCTCTTCAAATATAATAACTTTTTATGATGATAAAGAATTTATAAATATTAATAAAAAAGAAGAATATGAAGAATCTTTGAGTTTTATAAAAAAATATTATGATTCTTATAACTAAACACTAGCAATTTATAAGTTTGTTATTATATCTTTTTTGTTATCTTTAGTTATAAATTTTTATAACTAAGGAAATTAAAATGAAGAAAAATGAGCTAGATAAAGCTTTAGAAATATTTGATGCAGAGATAAAAAAATCTGGATTATCAAGAAGAGAAGCTTTCAAAGTTGCAGGTTTAGGTGGAGCTGCATTTTTATTAGGAGGAAGTGAATCTGAAGCTGCAACTATTGCAAAAGCAAGTGAAGCAAAAGCAAAAATTGTTATAGTTGGTGGTGGATTAGCTGGAATTTCTACTGCTGCTAGATTAGTAAACTCTTTAGCTGAACCTGATATCACAATAATAGAACCAAATCCTAAATCAGTTTCATATCAACCAGGAACTACTCTAGTAGCTTCAGGAGTTTATGCTTCAAAAGATGAACTTTTATATGAAACAAAAGACTATTTACCAAAAGGTGTAATACTAATCAAAGACAAAGCAATTGATTTTAATCCTGAAGCAAATAAAATCACTTTAGAATCTGGTGAAGTTTTATCTTACGATTTTTTAATTGTAGCAGCTGGAATTGTTTTAAATTATGGTGCAATTAAAGGATTAGAAGAAGTAGGGGATGCTTATAGTGTAGGAGATGCATCAAAAATATTAAAAGTATTTGGAGATAGTGGTGTAACTTCAGTTTATAATATAGATTCTGCTGAACAAATGTGGGTTCAAATGCAAAAATTTGTTCAAAAAGCAAAAGATGGGCAAAAAGTAAAAGGTGTATTTACAGACCCAAATACAGCTATAAAATGTGGTGGTGCACCTAAAAAAGTTATGTATCTAACAAACGCAAGATTAAATGAAGCAAAAGCAAGAGCTAACGCTGAACTAAATTTTTATGCTGATAGTGGAAAATTATTTGGTGTTAAAGAATATGCAGATGCTATTGAAAAACAGTTTATTCAAAGAGATATGAAATGGAATTTCAATCATAATTTAATTGCTGTTGATATAAATAAAAAAATAGCAACATTTGATAAATATTGGCAAGAAAAAGGTGCTTTTGATAAAGATTTAGAAGAATATGAGATGATTACTAAACATCAAAATATTGATGTACCTTTTGATTTCTTACATATAACTCCACCTCAAAAAGCTCCAGATGAAATAGGAAACTCAGAAATAGGTTCAAATAAAGGATGGGTTCCAGTAAATAAAGAAACTCTACAACACGTAAAATATAATAATATTTTTGCAATTGGAGATATTGCAGCTGTACCTATGGGGAAAACTGGAGGAAGTGTAAGAAAACAATATAAAGTATTAGTTGATAACCTTATTTCAGTTATGGAAGGTAAAGAACCAACAGCTAAATATACTGGATATACAGTTTGTCCATTAATTACTGATATAGGTAAAGTTATGCTTGCTGAATTTGACTGGACAGCAAAACCAACTCCATCATTCCCTCTTGATCCAACACAAGAAAGATATATTTGGTGGTTACTAAAAGTTTATTTACTAAAACCTATGACAATGCACGGTATGTTAAGTGGTAGAGCATAGGAAAACTTTTTGAAAAAAGAGTTAATTATCTTTATAGTAATTTTAATTGTTTTATCAATGACAATGCACTATAAAGAGTTTATAAACTACCCTTTAACTCACCTAAAAAACTTTCCAAATTCATCAGCTTATGGATTTGGAATTTTTCATCCTTTAGTTTTTACAAGCATTATTTATATTGTCTTATCAATTCCAAGATTGGTTATCAAACTATTTAAAAGGAAAAATCATGAAAAAAGTAATTAAAAACATTGTTCTAGCTTCTTTTTTAGCAATAAGTGGTGTTTGGGCACAAGATGAATTAAATTTAAAAGAACCTACAAAAGCTGTTTATGATTTAATCAAAAAGTATAATTTAGAGCAAGTAGATTATGAGTATGTAAAAAAATCTATTGGCTTAGGAAATAGAAGTTCTGCCTCTTCTATTTTAATAGATGCAAGACCTGCTTTAAAATATCAAAAAGGAACAATTCCTTCAAGTTACAATATTCCTGATACAAATTTTGATGAATACTATAAAGCAATTAGTGATATTCCTAAAGACAAAGAACTAATTGTTTTTTGTGGAGGTTATTCTTGTGAAAAAAGTCCTATTGTTGCTCAAAAGTTAAAAGAAAAAGGGCATAAAAATGTAAAGATTTATAGTGCAGGGGAACCTGAATGGTCAACAAAAAACTATTTAGAAGTAGATACTATTGTTACAAAAGCATATCAAGAAAATAATAGTGCTTTACTTGTAGATGCAAGACCTTTTGCTAAATATTTGCAAGAAACAATTATTGGAGCTATTTCTGTTCCTGACACAGATTTTGAGAAATTGTTAGGAAGATTTCCTATAAACAAAGATGAAAAAATTCTTATTTTTTGTAGTGGATTTAATTGTGAAAAATCAAATATAGTTGCAAATAAATTGTATGCTTTAGGTTATAAAAATGTTGTAGTTTATGCAGGAGGACTTCCAGCATGGAAAGAAACTGGATTAAAAACAACTTCTTTTGCAAAAGCTTCAAAAGATGAAAATGCACAAACATCTATAAAAAAAGATGAATTCAGTAAAAATGGACTAAAACTAGGGAAAGATCAAGGTAGCGTAGATGGAGAATGGCTAAAAGCATTAATACTTGAAAATAAAGTTCCTGAGTATATTCAAATAGTTAATATTTTAAATGAGCAAGAGTTCAAGAATGGTCATATAAAAGGTTCAATAAATATCGAAGCAGGTAAATTAACAGATAAAGAACTATATGAAAAGCTACCTAAAAATAAAACTATTGTATTTCATTGTACAGCTGGTTCAAGATCACTAGAAGCTTGGATGAAATTGAATTCTAATAAGTATGATATGAGCGAAATTTACTACTTTGATGCAAATATCACTTGTAAAGGTAATAATTGTAAAATTGATGTAAATGAGCCTTTAGAATAAAGCTTCTACTATTTATAAATAAAAAAAGGGAAGGCTAATAAACCTTCCCTTTTTTATTATTTTGCAAATTTATTATTTAAGTGCTGCTTTAGCAGTTGCTACTAAAGATGCAAATGCAGCAGAATCATTCATAGCCATATCAGCTAAGATTTTTCTATCTAACTCTAAACCAGATAATTTTAATCCATTCATAAATCTTGAATAGTTAATATCATTTAATCTACAAGCTGCATTGATTCTTATGATCCATAATTTTCTAATGTCTCTTTTTTTCTGTCTTCTATCTCTGAAAGCATAAACAAGACTTCTTTCTAATTGTTCTTTAGCTTTTCTAAAGTGTTTTCTTCTACCACTAAAAAATCCTCTAGCAGCTTTTAATACTTTTTTGTGTCTTCTTCTTCTTACAACACCAGTTTTTACTCTTGGCATATTTTTCCTTTCTTAACCGTTATTTTTAATAAGGTGTCAGCTTTAGCTGAACTTATCCATTCTAAAATGGAGGGACAAAAATTACTTAATTTAAGTAATTACGCTTTACACAAAGTTGAAAGAATACCAGCAACATTTGTACTATGTACAGTTTTTGGTCCTCTTAAGTTTCTTTTTCTTTTTTGACTCATTTTAGTTAAAATGTGGCTTCTAAAAGCAGAACCTCTTTTGATAGTTCCGTTTTTCTTTACTTTAAATCTTTTAACAGCACCTTTAACGCTTTTCATTTTTGGCATAAAGAAATCCTTTCATATAAATTTGCATTTTTCATAGTGAAAAAGTTTTGGATTATACTGAAATTAGAATTAGTTTATTATTAAATAAATTTTAAATAGGGAGAAGAAGAGAATATATCTCTTCTTATACTTTGAGTTTAATCTTTTTTAGGAAGAACTAAAAGATTAACATATCTTCCTTCAAGTTTTGGTTCTTTGTCCATAACAGCTATATCTTCAACCATTGGCCAAATTTTATTTAAAACGTCAATTCCTGATTGAGGATTTGCCATTTCTCTACCTTTTAGAAAAACTCTAAATCTTACATGATTTCCTTCTTCTAAAAATTCTCTAGCATGTTTTACTTTATAGTTAACATCATTTTCAGCAATTTTAACTGAAAGTTTTATCTCTTTTATAACGATAACTTTCTGATTTTTTTTAGCTTCTTTTTTCTTTTTTTCTTGTTGGTATCTAAATTTACCATAATCCATGATTTTTGCAACAGGTGGTTTCCCATCAGGCGCAATAAGAACTAAATCTAAACCCATTTCATCAGCAAGAGCTAAAGCTTGAGCTGTTGGAATAATTCCATGGTTTGTTCCATCATCACTTGTACACCTAACTTCTTTTGCTGTAATCATTTCATTCATGATTACATCATCTTTTCTTTTGTCTTTACTCAAATTCTACTCCCGTTTTTGATTTCATTTAGCATTGAGATAAACTCATTTTTACTCATATTTGATTGTTCTCTTGTTCTTCTATTTCTTAGTGCAACTGTTTTATTTTCTACTTCTTCATCTCCAATAACAACTATCATTGGAACTCTTTGTTTTTCTGCCATTCTAATTCTTTTATTTAAACTCTCATTCATATTATAAATTTCTGAATCTAAATCATTTTCTAAAAGAGCTTTTTGTAACTCTTTTGCATATTCAACATGAGAATCTGCAATAGGCACTAAAATAACTTGTGTTGGAGCAATTATAAATGGAAACTCACCAGCACAGTGTTCAGTTAAAATACCAATAAATCTTTCAAAAGAACCAAGTATTGCTCTATGAATCATAACTGGTTGTTCTTTTTCACCTTTTTCATTTATATATTCTACATTAAATCTTGAAGGTAAGTTCATATCAACTTGAACTGTTCCACATTGCCATTTTCTTCCAATAGCATCAAGAATTTTAATATCAATTTTTGGACCATAGAAAGCTCCACCACCTTCATCAATTCCATAAGAGATATTATTTTCATCTAAAGCATCCATGATACCTTTTGTTGTTTTTTCCCAAAAAATATCATCACCAATTGCTTTTTCTGGTTTTGTAGAAACTTCTATTTCGTATTTGAAATCAAAAACTTTTAATAAAGTATCAACAAATTCTAACACTTCAAAAATTACTTGTTTGATTTGATCTTGTGTACAAAATATGTGTGAATCGTCTTGAGTGAATTCTCTAACTCTAAATAATCCATGCATTGCACCACTCATTTCATGTCTGTGAACAACACCATATTCAAAAAGTTTTTTTGGTAGTTCTTTATATGAAACTAGATTGTTTTTAAATATTTGAATATGTCCAACACAGTTCATTGGTTTAATACCATACTCTTGGTCATCAATAGTAGTAAAATACATATTCTCTTTATAGTTTGCATAATGTCCTGATATTTTCCACATTTCTGCTTTTAAAATTTCAGGTCCTCGAACAGGTTCATAACCTCTAATTCTATGAGCTTTATATAAAAGGTGTTCTAATTTACTTCTAAGTCTAGCACCTTTTGGTAACCACATAGGAAGTCCTGCTCCTACATCATCATTAAAAGTAAATAATTCTAATTCTGTTCCTAGTTTTCTATGGTCTCTTTTTTTAGCCTCTTCAAGCATTCTTGTATAATCAAATAAAGCTTGTTTATCAAAAAATGCAATTCCATAGATTCTTGTAATCATCTCATTTTTTTCATCACCACCAAGGTAAGCACCTGCTACTCTTGTTAATTTGAAGCTTCTAATCATTCTTGTATTTGGTAAATGAGGACCTCTACACAAATCTTCAAAATCACCTTGTCGATAAATAGTTAGAACATCATCTTTGATATTTTTTAAAACAGCTTGTTTTAACTCATCATTTTTGAATTTTTCATAAAACTCTTCTTTTGTCGTTTCATGCCTTGTTATAGGAAGTTTTCTATCTGCTATTTCTTTCATTTTCTTTTCAATAGTTGGTAATTCATCATCTGAAATCTTACTATTTACTTTAAAATCGTAATAGAATCCTTCTTTTACAACAGGTCCAACAAAAAATTTTGCTTCAGGGTAAAGTTCTTTGATAGCTTGTGCCATAAGGTGAGCGCACGAGTGTCTTAAAATATCTAAAGACTCTTTTGAATCATCAGATTTAATCTCATCTCCTTGGATATTCAAAGCTTCCGCAGTTTGAAGGTCATATATTTGACCATCTTTTAATATTCCAATAGGTTCCAATAATTTCCTTTTTCTATTCAATAATTTATAAATTTACAATTATTCTATCTCAAAGTGACTTAATTTATTTAAATATAAATTTAATTTAGTAAATTTTAGTTACAATTTAGCATGATTTTGAATATATCTAAAATAAAAACTGAAAGCCTACTACTATTTTGTAAAGATTTAATTTTATCTTATAAGGATAAAATTAATTTAAATGAATCAGAACTAGATAAAGATATTGTTGAAGAATTTAATAATATTGGAAATGATATGTTAAAACAGATTTTGAATGTAACATTTCCTCAAAGCTATTATATTCAAAATGCAAAACACTATCGTATAAAAGCTGTTTTAAATGGATATAACTTCATAAACAACGAGATTTCAAAGAATCTAAAAGAAAATGAAACTTTTAATCCTTCAATGCTTTATTTTTCTTTGCTTGCTTTATGGTTTAAAGAATTAAATAAAGAATCTACTTCAAAAGAGTATATATATTTTATTTTATATCCATATTTTCAAGTTTATGATAAATTTCTTGTAAATATGAAAGACCCTGAATTTAAAAAATTAAATATAAAAATGATTGAATTAGCTGAAAAAGTTATTTATAATTTCGATAAATATAATCTTAGATAGTAAAAAAAGGTGAAAATCACCTTTTTTTAGAATTTATATCTCATATAAGCTCTAATATCTTGAGCTTCTTTTACTGCACTTCCATTAGCATCAGAAATTGCAATAGGCTCTCCATCAGCGCCAAAGAATGAGTTAGAACCTGTATAATCATAATCTATATATACATAACTAACACCAAAACTTAAAGCTTCAGTTAATTTTTGAGTTCTATAAACTTCAAAAGCTTGTCCACGTGCAGCTATTTTACTTCCAGCATATGTATCTTCACCATAAGTCATAGATCTCCAGTATTTACTTCCTTTATTCCATTCAAACCCAATTCTTGCACTATCTGGTAATATTGGACAAGCAGTATTTACTCCTAACCAAACAGAATAACCAGTTTGAGAATCAGTTGTACCTAACATTCCTTTAGAATTTGGATTTGTTTTACTCATAGCAAATGATGCAAATGCAGTTGTATTATCTAAAGTTTCAGAAATTCCATCTCCAATACCTTCAGCTTTAAATAAAACTGTTGCCAAATCAATATCACCAACATCTTCAAATGAAGGTTTTGCCATTTGTAATTCATAAGCTGTTTGTGCATCTGGATTATTTGTATAAGTACCATAGGCATTATTAAATTTGCCCATAGCATCTGCACTATAACCAATCAAATTCCAAGCATGTGAGTATTGCATATGAACAGAATATTGTCCATCATCATAAGGAACAACTATTAACCCTAACATATCAACATCATCATTTTTTTCATCATCTTTTGAATATGCTGGTTTAAACATATCAAATCTTGGAGTTGCATTTGTCAAGCCTCTTCCTCCACAGATTTTTAACCAAGAACCAGTAAATCCAGTAACACCTTCTGTATCAAGTTTAAATGAGAATCCATCAAATTCAACATCAATAGTATGAGAAAGTGGAGAATTTGGTTTTTGATCGTTTCTAATATTTATAGGTAAACCATCAGTTGAAGGACGACGACCTACAGAAACTGACCAAGGAATATCAGAACTAAATAGTCTTTCATTTTGATATAACCAATAAGCTTCTTTTACTTTTATCGAATTATCCGTTGCATTTTCATTTGTAACCCAATCAAAGTTTGCATAACCTGGATTTGTATTTGATTGAGAATGATCTGCTGTATCTCCAAAGGCTTTGTTATAAGATAATTTTCCAAAAAACGATGAATTATCATCAGCTTTATATTTTGCACCTAACCAAAGTCTATTTGTTAAAAGTGCATCATTTTTTGATTTTGAACCATCAACATGTTTATACTGAATATTATCAACTTGTGTTCTAAAATCAACATCCCATTTTATATTATCTTGCGCACTTTGAATTTTTGCAGTTGTAGCAGTTTTTGATACAGTCTCAAGTTTCTTTTCAATATTTTCAATTCTTTTTTCATCAACAGCAACTTTTTGTTGAGTTGGTGCCACATTTGTAACAGCTTTTTCAGCCTCTTTATCTTTAGCCTCTTGTTGTGCTACTTTTTTTTCTAAAGCTTCAATTTGTGCTTTTAAAGCTTGTATTTGATTATACATCTCTTTATTCATATCAGATGCAAAAGAAGTTGTTGCAAGTGCAGTAACAACAGACATCGCGATTAAATTTTTTTTCATATTAACTCTTTCCTAACTATAATAATTTAACATAAAAAAAGGGTGATAAAATCACCCTTTAACTTTTTAGCAAGATGGTACGTTTCCAGAATCGCTTGCATATTCAATCAAAAAGTCAATAATCTCTTTTTGAGCATTTGGTTTGATATCTCCAGCTTTTACATTTGGACAAAGTTTAATAACTTCTTGTTCAAATTTTCCAGACTCAGCTATACTTTTCCACTCATCTTGAGTATGTTTAACTGCAAATTTTGCACCATCCATTCCACAAGGTTCTTTTAATAACTTAATATAAAACTTTTGTCCTTTTGCTGCATCTGCCATCAAAGATGTCGAAAGTCCTAAAGCTATACTACTAGCAACTAATAATTTTAATAATTTCATATCACACTCCTAATTTTAGATTAGCTATAATTATATCTAACAGAGTTGAAAATCTCTTAAAAATTTTAAAAAAATTTATAAATTTGGACAAAAATGAAGTACTTTATACTAAAAGAAATTGTTAATTATTTATCGATGAATGCCCAAAGTATCAAGTCTATAAGAAGAATAGATAACAATTTAATCATAATAGAATTTAATAATAAAAATATTCTATATGTTGATATTTCTAAATCAAACTCGATAATTTTTAAACATAATAAGATATTATCTTCAAAAAAAGATTTTAATGCACCCTTTGATGTGATACTTCAAAAAAGATTCAATAACTCAAAAATAGAGAGTATTGAACTATACAATGATGATAAAATTGTAAACATAAAAGTCTCATCTTCATCTTCATATAAAAAGCAAATTACAATTTTACAATTAGAATTTACAGGTAAATATACAAATATTATAGTTTTAGATGAAAATAGAGTAGTTTTAGAAGCTTTAAGACATATTGATGAATTTTCTTCAAGTAGAATTGTAAAAGTAGGGCATAAGTTAGATGAGGTTCCAAAGCAGAACTTTATTCCTAAAATTGAAAAAATAGAAGATATAGAGAGTTATTTATATCAAGTTTATGAGCAAAAAGAGAAAGAAAATTTAGAAAATCTAAAAAAACAAAAAATTTCTCAAATAGATAAAAAGGCAAAAAAACTAAAATCAACAATAGAAGATTTACCCAAAAAAGAGGATTTGGAAAAAGAATCAAATGAACTTTACGAAAAAGCAAATCTTATCTTGTCAAACTTACACAATATAAAACCTTATCAAAAATCTTTGAAAGTTTATAATTATCAAGGAATTGAAGTAGAACTAGATTTAGAAGCAAAACAAAGTGCATCTAAATATTCAAATGATTTATTTAAAAAAGCAAAAAGAACAAAACAAAAAGCTTCAAATATCTCTTTGGAAAAAGATAATCTAACACAAAAATTAGAATATTTATTAAGACTAATAAATAGTATAAAGAATGCAACTTCTCTTGAAGAGTGTGAATTTTTATTACCTAAAAAAGAGCGAAATCAAACAAAAACAAAAAAATCACAAACTTGTGAGATTTTCTTTTTTGAAGGTTATAAAATACTTTTAGGTACAAGTCAAAGAGAAAATATTTATCTACTTGAAAACTCAAAAGCCAGTGATTTTTGGTTTCATCTAAAAGATAGACCTTCTTGCCACGTAATAGTACAAAATACAAAAAAAGAGATACCTCAATCAGTTATAACTCAAGCTGCTACTTTATGTGCAAAATTTTCAGTTGACTTTAGTGGAACTTATGAAGTGGACTATACACAAAGAAGAAATGTAAAAATCCAATCAGGAGCAAATGTACTATATAATCCATATACTACTATTGTTATTAAATTTTAAAAAGAGACTAAAGTCTAGTCTCTTTTTTAGCTATTTTTTTTTAGCTATTTTTTTTCAGCTTCAACATCAACTTTGATTTTAACTTCTTCACCTACTGCAACGCCACCTAACTCAATAGTTTTGTTCCATTTTAAACCAAAGTCTGTTCTATTGATTTTTCCTTCAAGAACAAAACCAATTTTATTTCCCATAGATGCTATATCTTCAACTTCTAAAGTAACAGTTTTTGTAACACCTCTAATAGTTAAATTTCCTGTCATTTTTCCATCATTACCATCAGGTTTATATGATGTCATTTCAAAAGTCATTTTTGGGAATTTCTCACTAGCAAAAAAATCATCACTTTTTAAATGATCATCTCTTTTTTCAATTCCTGTATCTACTGTTTTTGTATCTACAGTTGCACTAAACTTTTTAAAAGTTTTAGTTGCTTCGTCATAATCAATATTCGCATCATATGTTTTAAAATTACCATTTACATTTGTAATCATCATATGTTTTACAGAAAATCCAACATTTGTATGTGCATTATCTACTTTATATTCAGTCGCCATTAGCAAACTTCCTGTTAAAAGTAATGCGCTTGTAATTTTTGAAACTATACTCACTGGGACTCCTTTTTTTATAAATCAATCTATTTTATTTATATAAAGTTAATGTTTAGTTAATCCAAATTCTTTATTTCTTTTTAAAACAATGTAAAAAATTGCTGGAATTATAAAAAGCGTCAAAAATGTAGAACTTATCATTCCTCCTATCATAGGAGCAGCAATTCTTTGCATAACTTCACTTCCAACTCCATGTATATACATAATAGGAACTAATCCTCCTAAAATTGTAAATAAAGTCATAAGTTTTGGACGAAGTCTTAAAACTGCTCCTTTATAAATAGTTTCTATGATATTTTTATCACTATATTCTTCATTTTTTTCTTTAAATTCTTTCATTGCAACATCGAGATATAAAAGCATAACAATAGATGTTTCAGCAGCAACACCTAAAAGGGCTAAAAATCCAACAATTACAGCTATTGAAATATTAAAGCCTAAATACTCTATATAAAATATTCCACCAGTTATTGCAAAAGGTAGAGTAAAAAATATTATTAGAGTATAAGTAATATTTTTCAATGCAAGATATATTAAAATAAATATAATCATAAAAGTAATTGGTATGATATAAACTAATTTATTCATAGCAAGTTCAAGAAATTCACTTTGTCCTGACCATTCAAAATAGTAACCATTTGGTAGTTTTATCTCTTCTAATAATTTGTTTGCTTCATCTTTATACTCTTTTGTAGAGAATCCCTCTTTTGGAGTAATATAAACAAAAGCCACATTTAAAGCCTTTTCAGATTGAATAACAGAAGGTGCTTCTTCGTAACTCAAAGTTGCAAATAAATTTAGAGGTTTCCAACCTAATTTTGTTTTAATTTGAAGATTTTGTAGAACTGTCAAATCTTCTCTTTGTGTTGTTTCAAACCTTAAACTTATTGGATATCTTTCTAACTTATCTAAATAAGTAGATATTTTAGCTCCACCAACTCCTAAAGATATCGTTTCTAAAATATCATTTTTTGAAATACCATATCGTGATATTTTTTCATCATCTATTTTTATATTTAAATAGTATCCAGAATTTATTTTATCTGCACTAACACTCAAGGTTCCTTCATATTTTTTTAACTTTTGTTCTATTTTTGTAGAAATATCTTGAAGATTTTTTGCATCATTTCCATAAAGTTTAATTCCTAAAGGCGTTCTAATTCCTGTCATTAACATATCTATTCTTCCTCGAATTGGATAAGTCCAAGAATTAATCAAACCATTTACTTGAAGATTTTTATCCATCTCTTCCATCAACTTTTTATATGTCATTCCTTCTCGCCATTCATTTTCTGGTTTAAAAGTGATAATTGTTTCTATCATGGATAATGGAGCTGGATCTGTTGCACTTAATGCTCGTCCAACCTTAGCAAAAGAAGTTTCAACTTCTGGAAAAGATTTTATAACCATATTTGTTTTTTGTGCTAATTCTTTTGCTAAATCTATTCCAATTCCATAAGGAGTTACAGGCATATACATAAAAGTTTGTTCATTCATCATAGGCATAAATTCCCATTTTTGTTTTTGATAAATGGTTACTGCTAGAACTAAAGTTACAAAAAATATGGCTACAACAAAATACTTAAATCTTAAAGCAAAATGTAAAAGTGGAGAATAGATATTTATAAAAAATCTGTTTAAGATATTGTTATCTTCTTTTAAAATCTTTCCTCGAATTAAAAATATCATCAAAATAGGAACTATTGTAATTGATAAGATTGCTCCAAACATCATTGCAAAAGATTTTGTAAAAGCTAAAGGAGAAAAAAGTTTTCCTTCTTGTCCTGTTAAAGCAAAAATCGGTAAAAATGAAACTACAACTAAAAGTAGGGCAAAGAAAATAGGGCGACCAACTTGTTTTGCTGATTTTATAATTATAGAAGTTCTTTCTTCATTTGTAAGATTATCTTTTCCTTGAAGATGTTTATGTGCATTTTCAACCATAACAATTGTTGCATCTACCATTGCTCCAATTGCTATTGCAATTCCACCTAAACTCATAATATTTGAACCAATGCCAAATAACTTCATAAGTAAAAAACTAATAAGAACTGTAATTGGTAAAGTTATGATAATGATTAAAGCACTTCTAAAGTGAAATAAAAATAATCCTGCAACTATCATAACAATAATTGATTCTTCAATCAAAGTTCTTTTTAGAGTATCTATTGCTTTATCAATTAGTGAAGTTCTATCATAAACTTCAACAATTTCAACATCTGGAACATTTAAAGTTTTAAGTTTCTCTTTTACAGCTTTTATAACTTTATATGGATTTTCTCCAAACCTTACAACAACGATTCCACCAACAGTTTCACCTTCACCATTTAAATCAACCATTCCTCTTCGATTTTCACTTGTTATATTAACTGTTGCTATATCTTTTATTTTCAATGGTATATTATTTTCAGTTTGTATTGTTATGTTTTCAATATCAACAACTGATTTTAGATAACCTCGAGCAGTAATTATATATTCATAACCATTTTCTAAAACAATTCTTCCACCTTTGTCATCATTGTTTGCTTCAATAATTTTTTTAATATCTTCTATATTTAAATCATATTGAACTAATTTGTCTTGGTTTAATGTAATTTCATAATTTTTTATAAAACCACCAATTGTTGCTATTTCACTAACTCCATCAACTCCTAAAAGCCCAAATTTATAAAAATAGTCTTGTAAAGTTCGTAACTCTTCTAAACTTTTTGTTTTTGATTTTAATGCGTATTCATAAGCCCAACCAACACCAGTTGCATCAACTCCAAGCTGAACACTCGAACCACTAGGAAAAGTTCCTTGTAAAGTAGAAAGTTGTTCTAAAATTCGACTTCTTGCATCATATAAATTTGTGCCATCTTTAAATATGATATAAATCATTGCATTTGAAAAAGAACTCATTGCTCTAACTGTTTCAATATTTGGCAAACTCATCAAATTTGAAATAAGAGGATAAGAGATTTGTTCTTCTATTGTTTTTGGACTTTGTCCATCCCACTCAACTTGAATGATAACTTGCGCAGGAGACAAATCAGGTAATGCATCTAAACTTGTATTTTTAACAGCCCAAATAGAAGAAAGTGTCAAAATGAAAACAACAAAAAGGATAATAAACTTATTTTTTACACTATATGAGATTATATTTTCTATCATAATATTTTACCAATCTTCATTATCTGATTCATACAAAGAGTTTGTCAAAGCATCTGAATCAAGTAAAAATAAGGCATTATCTATAACCTCATCATTTTCATTCAATCCACTAATTATCTCATATTTATTTGAGTTTATTCTTTTTGCTTCAATTTTTACGGGTTTAAATTCATCATTTGATACATATTTAAATACGTAAAAACTATCAGTTTTTTTCAATACTGCTGTTTTAGGTAAAGTCAAAAGCTGTTTTTGTTCATCTATAATATCAACTTTTCCAAACATACTAGGCAGTAAATTTAACTCTTTATTATCTAAAATAAATCTAACATCAACTGTTTTACTTTTATCATCAAAGATAGGATAAATGAAATCAACTTTTGTATTAAAACTTGTATTTAATCCATCAATATAAATTGTAGCTTGTTTATCTTTTTTTATAAAAGCTAAATCTTCTTGATAAACAGAAGCAATAAACCAAATTTTATCTAAAGAAGCTATTTGAAGTAGGGTAGTTCCTTTTGAAACCGAACTTTTATTGTTTATATTCTTTTGTAACAATATTCCATTTGTAGGTGAAGTTACAACTAAACCATTGTTATTTAATTTACCACTTTTTATCTTTTCTTGGCTTTCTTTTGGAATATCTAAATTATCTAATTTTAAAAGTGTACTTTGATAAATATTTTGATTTAACTCTTTTGATATTTGAAGTTCATTTTGAATAGATAAAATATCAGAAGAATAAATAGAATATAAAGGTTCACCTTTTTTTATAGTCATATAACTTTTATTCGCATTTAAATTTGTAATATAACCATCAAATCTACTTACAATATCAAAAGTTGAACTTTCATCTATTTTTGTAATCCCATAAAAACTTTTACTCAAAAGTATCTCTTCTTTTTTTACTTTTGTAATTTTTTTATTAAATAACTGTTTTGCATCCAAGATTTCGCCATTTATAAAACTTCCTAGAAGTAAAATAAGTATTAATACATTTTTTATCATTTTATACCTTTGTTAGAATAATAGATTAATTTAGAGTAGTTTTCATAATATTTTTGAACTTCATCTAAGGCTTTTAATTCATAAGTTATTAACTCATTTAGATTTTTTATACTATCTTGTGGATTTGATTTTTCAAAACTATTATAGTTTTCTATATTTTTTTGAATCTTTTGTTTTAGAGGAATTATCTCTTTTTGAATTACTTCATAGTTTCTTACATTTTGATTTAGATTATTTACATAAATTTGCGTTTCTAAAGATAAATTGTGTAATAAACTATCCAATTTATCATTTGTTTCATTTGCATTTAACTTTGCTTTTATTCTATTTACATTTTCAGTTTTATAAATAGGAAGAGGAACAGCAACTGTTACATTTGCATAATCTTGCTCTTTATTTTGCATATATTCTAAACTTACCGTCACACTAGAAAATTTTTTAGCATCTTCTAAAGATGCCATTTGACTATATTTTGTACTATTTTCTTCTAAAGTTTTTACTTGAGGATGAGAACTAAGATTTGAAGTTGCTTTTTCTTTATCAACTCTTTTTATATCTAAATTTTGAGTTATAGAATCAACTTTTTTATATGTGATTTGTTCTAAATTTAAGTATAAGTTATCAATACTATTTTTTAGATTTTCTTGTTCTAACTTTAAATCTAAAGATGAGATTTGACTATCTATTACTTCATTTAAAGTTACCTTTTCATATTTTTGTAATAAAGTATTTAGATTTTCTAATTTTTTTAAATTTTTTTGGTAAGTATTGAGTAATTCGTATCTTTTTTCAAGAATCAAGATATTGTAAGAGTATTCATATATTTTTGATTCTAACTCAAGCTTCTTATCTTCTAAACTGTATATTTGAATATTTCTATCATTTTTTGCAATATTTTCTTCAATATCAAGTTTTTTTCCAATAGGAATAGCTTGAGAAAGTTCTACTCCATACTCTTTTTGATTTGATAAAGGTTTATCAAACATAATTTCATTTGTTTTAAAAGCAATCATTGGGTTTTCCCAATTTTTTGCGATTGCTATTTGATGATTTGCAATTTCAATAGATTTTTCTAAGCTTTTAATATCATAATTTTTTTCAAAACTATCATTTACTAATTCATCAATAGAAACAGCTCCCAATAAAGAGATAACTAAAGATGAACTAAATAAAATCTTTAACATTAGAAATTCACACTACTTTTAACTGTATGAATAACACCATCATCTGTTTTAAATTTTAGTTGATATTGCCAAGTTCCATTCATACAAAAATTAATAGTCATTTTATATTTATCACCAGATAAAGTTCCTTCACCTTCATGTTCCATATATGGCATTCCTGGCATTTCTGGCATAAAGAATTTAACCTTAACTTTAGCAGTTGTTACAGTTTTTCCATCTTTTGTAATATTTGCAAAAAGCTCATTTGAACCAGCACTTAAATCTCTTGTACTTGTAATTTCAACATCATATCCATCAACTTGATTTTTTTGATTTAAGCTTTGTGCATTTAAAAAGCCAACTGTAAGAAATAGTGATAGAAACACTTTGAATAGATTTTTCATATTTATCCTTTATTTTTTGATATATGAAAATCTATCTAAAGTTTTGTGTAGTTTATGTGGAGTTTAAAAATATATAATAAAGGTTGTTCCTTGATTTTCAATAGACTCAACTTCGATTTTTATCTTATAAGTTTGGCATATCATATTTACGATATTTAGACCCAATCCAAAACCACCACTTTGATTTGTTGCTCTATAATATCGTTTAAATATATCTTTTATTTTATTTTTATCTATTCCTATTCCACTATCTTTTATGCTTAATTTCTTATTTTTTAAGATGACTTCTATATCACCATTTATTTTGTTATATTTTATTGCATTTGAAAAAAGGTTGTTAAAAAGTCTTATAAAATCATCTTTATTCATCTTATATAAAGTATCTTCTAGTTCTATTTTTATTTTTAATTTCTTTCTTGAAAATATTGGTTCAAAACTATCTATTTGTTCTTTTATTATTTTAGATAGTTCCAATTCTTCAGCTACTTTAACTTCAATATTTTCCAAGAATATATATGTTAAATCTTTGTATATTTCAGATAATCTATTTGCACTATATCGTATTCTTTCTATTTGTTTTGATGATAAGTTTTCATTTTCACTTGACATCATTATTGCACTTATTGGCGTATTTAATTCGTGAGTTGTATCTTTTATAAAGTTATTTAATTTATTTCTTTCGTCTTTTATTGGTTTCAAAAATAGTTTTGCTAAATAAATTCCTATTAAAGAAATGATAAAATAAAACACTAAGAAGAATATAACTATTGATATTTTGAGTCTTTCTAACTTATCAAATAAGCTAGTATCTTTCAAAGCGATATATTCAATGCCTAAATGTCCTACAGTTGAATTATCTACTAAAATAATTGATTCATTATCAAAGATAAACTTTTCATTTAAATCTATATTTTCTTTCAAGTTTCCAAATAATATATTTTTATTTTTATCATAAAAAGAGATTTTATATTCATGCGAATTTAGGTATTTTTCTTTATCGAATTTTTCATTCATCATATGTGATACTATAACTTCATTTGAAGCTTTTGATACGATACTTTGCATGTTTGATTTAACTAAATCAATATATAAAATCTTTTCATTTTGATAATAAAAAAATGCAGCTATAAACATCAAAATAAATGATGAACCTAAATATAAAAATAAAAACCTAAAAAAGGTTATCTTTTCACTCTTTGTTAAATCTATAACCAACTCCTCTTATATTTATTATCTTTTCTTCACCTAAAATCTTTCGTAAATTCTTTATATATGTTCTAATAGTGGAATCATTTGGATTATCTTCATAAGCCCAAAGATTTAAACTTAACTCTTCTATGCTTACAGTTTTTGAAGAATTTATCAAATACTGCAAAACTTCACACTCTTTTTTTGCTAAATGAATTTTTTGATTATTTTTTATTATTAATAAATTTTGAATATCTAAAAAAGTATCTTTTGATATATTTATTAACTCTTTAGGGGTTATCTTGAAAAGTCTTTTTATATTATTTATTCGTAAATCTAACTCTTTTAATTCAAAAGGTTTTTTTAAATAGTCATCACAACCACTATCGAACCCTTTTTGCATATCTTCGACCATATTCAAAGAAGTTATAAAAATAGTTGGTGTTTTAATATTTTGAGTTCGCAACTCTTTTAGTAATTCAAAACCGCTTACAAAAGGAACATTTACGTCTAAAATTAATAAATCAAAAGTTTGCGAATATAAATAGTCTTGGGCTTCATTACCACTAAAAGCAGTAATAACTTCATGTTCTTGTGAAATCAAATATTCTTCGATTATCTCATTTAAAATCAAATCATCTTCGAGTAATAAAATCTTCATACAAATTCCTCAATTTGAAATTGTATTATAAAAAATTTTGCTTGGTATTAAAAAATTGCGCGAGGGAGTTTATTTAAAGTATGTAGTGCAAAAGCACTACAAAAACTTCTTAGAATTGTCTTCTTGGTCTTTCTTCTCTTGGTTTAGCTTCGTTAACTCTTAACGTTCTTCCTTCACAATCATTACCATTTAAAGCTTCGATAGCATCTTTACCAGCTTTTGCATCTGCCATTTCAACGAAAGCAAAACCTTTTGATCTTCCTGTCTCTTTATCCATGATAACTTTTGCACTTTTTACTTCACCAAATTTAGCGAAAACAGTTTCTAACTCTTTATCATTCATTCTGTATGATAAATTTCCTACGTAAATGTTCATTTCTATTGTCCTTTTTAAAAGTTTGAACATTATGCCTGATTATTTACAAATAATCAAGTATTTTGAAAATTTCTTTTTAAAGCCTCATTTATTCTTTTGAAAACTTCATCATATCCAAGTATAAAAATGATGTCATAAACTGATGGAGCTTGTGTTCCTCCTGTTAATGCAATTCTTATAGGTTGGAACAATTGTGGGAATTTTAAACCATTGTCATTTATAAAAGGTTTTGTAAATTCTTCTATTTTTTCAACACTATCTAAAGAATTTTTATTTGATTCTAATAATAATAGATATTTTTCTAAAAGTTCTTTTGTATCTTCTTTTATAAACTTTTTAACTCCAGATTCTTCATAAGAAGTTGGAATATCAATTATATCTGTTATTGATTTTTTGAATTCAACTAAAGTTTGAGCTCTTTGCTTTGCTAAATCTAAAATTTCATTTTTCTTAGGATAATTTGATAAATCTAAATCAAAAAACTTCAATTCTTCAATTAATCTTTCATTTGATACAGCTTTTATATATTCACTATTTAGCCATAAAAGTTTTTCTCCATTATAAGAAGATGCTGATTTATTTATATTTGATGGATCAAATAGTTCTAACATCTCTTTCATAGAAAAAATTTCTTGATCACCATTTGACCAACCAAGTCTTACTAAAAAGTTTAATAAAGCTTCAGGTAAATATCCAAGTCTTTTATAATCCATAACATCCATAGCACCATCTCTTTTTGATAGTTTTTTACCTTCTGGATTATTTATCATTGGTACATGATAAAATTTTGGAACTTTAAAACCTAAAGCATTATAAACAACAATTTGTTTTGGAGTATTAGATAAGTGGTCATCACCTCTAATTACATCTGTCATTCCCATTAAAGCATCATCAATAGCAACAACAAAGTTGTATGTAGGCATTCCATTTGATCTTGCAATTACATAATCATCAACTTGATTAGCATCGAATTTCATGTGTCCTTTTACACCATCATCAAACTCGATAGTTCCAGTTGTTGGAGCTTTTATTCTAATTACTGGTTCAACTCCAGCTGGAACTGGTGGTAACTCTTTTCCAGGTTCTGGTCTCCAAGTTCCATCATATCTTGGTGTTTGTTTTGCTGCTTCTTGAGCTGCTCTTAAAGCATCAAGTTCTTCTTTACTCATATAACATTTATAAGCATTTCCACTTTCTAATAACTTATCAATATATTGTTTATAAATATCAGTTCTTTTTGATTGATAAAATACTTCTCCATCATAATTAAGTCCAACCCAATCAAAAGCATCAATAATAGCTTTCATAGCTTCTTCACTATTTCTAGCTAAATCTGTATCTTCGATTCTTAATCTAAATTCTCCACCTGTTTTTCTTGCCCATAAATAACTATATAATGAAGTTCTTAATCCACCAATATGTAAGTATCCTGTAGGACTTGGGGCAAATCTTGTAATAGCCATTAATTATTTCTCCTCTTTTTTATTTTGTATATAAAAACCTATGCCTGTAACAACTACAACTATTACAATAAATACTAATAATGAAATTTCAAGAATTCCCATTTGCTTCCTTTTCTTTTAATTGTCCACAAGCTGCAGATATATCAAGACCTTTTGATTCTCTAATTGTACAAATTACACCTTTTTGGTTTAAAAAATCTTTGAATTTTAGCATATCTTTTTCTTGTGGGCGCTGATATGAAGTTCCTGGATATGGATTAAAATAAATTAAATTTACTTTTGCTTGAATTCCATTTAATAAACTAACAAGCTTTTTTGCAGCTTCAATCGAATCATTTTTATCTTTTATAACCAAGTATTCAAACATAACTTTTTTTCTTGTATCAACAGGGAAAGCCTTAACTGCTTCAATAATTGAAGCAATATTATAAGCTTTGTTCATAGGAATTAATTCGCTTCTAAGTTCATCATCAACAGCATGAAGTGAAATAGCAAGTTGAATTTGTAAATCTTTTTCACCTAATTTTTTTATTTTTGTTGCAATTCCAGAAGTTGAAACAGTTTGTCTTCTTCTACTTATTGCCAAACCATCAAGTTCTGAAAAAATTTCAACTGCTTTAGTAAAGTTATCAAAGTTATCAAGTGGTTCACCCATTCCCATATAAACGATATTTAAAGCTTTATTTTCAGCTATATCATTATCTCTTTTTATATTTACAATTTGAGCAATATATTCTCCAACTGTAAGATTTCTTACAAATCCACCTTTTGCAGTTAGACAAAAACTACAGCCAACTTTACAGCCAACTTGAGAAGAGATACAAACAGTGTATTTTTCACTTCTTACTATTTGTCCATCTTCATCTATTTTTTTATCTTTCATTAAAAGAAGTACAGCTTCAACAGTATGACTATCTCTTAATTTAAAAAGATATTTTATACTTCCATCTTTGCTTTGTTCTTTTTTTACAATTTGCATAATATCAATTGGATAGTTTTCTTTTAAATCTTCTACCAACTCTTTTGGTAAATTTTTCATTTCATCATAAGAACTTGCATATTTTTTATAAAGCCAATTATAAACTTGCTTTGCTCTAAATGATGGTTTTAAAATCTCTTTTAATTCATCTAATGTGTAATCATATATAGATGGTAAACCTTCTTTTGCCATTTTATTCTTTCTATTTTATAATATTTTTTTCTATTAAATAATTTGTTAATTTTTCCATCGCTTCTTTATGATTTTTTATAAAATCTTCATGTGCATTTTCATTTGTATAATTTGTTACTATAAAAATTCCAGCAACTGGAATTTCAAACTCTTTTGCTACACTTAAAACTGAAAAAAATTCCATATTTTCAATTCCAACACCATAATCTAAAAACTCTTTACAAAGTTTTTCATTTGTTGAAATATAATTTGATGAATTTACTATTGTATCATTTCTTGCAAATTTGTTTTCAGATTCAAGCACATTATCAAGAGGTGTATAAGCACTTTCAGTTAAAAATCCAAGTTCTATGTTTGAAGCTCTTTTTGATTCGACTATATCAAAAATCTTGTGTTCGCCATAGCTTCCAGCACTTCCAATAAAAAGTAGATATTCTGGTTTATCAAACAAACATAATCTTGTAAGATTTATCGCCGACTCTATTAATCCTACGCCAATAGTTTGTGCAAAAGGAAAAGTTTCATTTCTCCCTGCACATATTATCATCTACACTCCAATAAAAATCTTGGATTTATAGTAATATTTTGTTCACTACTAACTGGAACAACATCACTCATTTCAAAAGATGATGACAATGCCATTTTACTACTTCTTGCATATACAATATTTGAACCATTATCATCTATGTTTATATTTTTTACTTCACATCTTTTTGACAATTTTGAAGATAAACTATTTGAGTAATCTTCTATCCAATTTATAGCCTCGAGTCTTAATTCGTCAGAATTTTTATTTTGTAAACTTTGACTTACTTCCCATGAAATATTTGAAATATCAAGTTTTATATCTGCTGATTTTATTTGATCTTTTAAAGCAAGTAAATCATTTATAAATTTATTTATATTTTTTGCATCTTTTGATTGTGCTGTATATCTTAAATCTCCAACATAACCTTTAAACTCTGTTTTATTATCTTTATATTCATATTTTGGGCTTAAAGTATAATTTCCATTTTTTATAGTTACGCTTTTAGTATCTTTTATAAAATTATTAAATTTTTCTATTTCACTATTTACTTTATTTTCTTCTTTTTTCTCAACACTAATTGTTATATTTGTACTTAATAAATCTGGATTAACAATTTTTGAAAAACTTTTATTAAAATCCAATTCATAAGAAAACCCTAAAATTGGTAATAACATCATATTAAATATTAATTTCTTCATTTTAAATCCTTACTGGTATATTATTTGCTCTTAAATATTTTTTTAAATCCATAATATCAATCTCTTTAAAGTGGAAAATTGATGCAGCTAATGCTGCACTTGCACCATTTTCAAATGCCTCTTTTATATGTTCCATAGATCCAGCTCCACCACTTGCAATAACTGGAATATCTACTAAATTTGAAACTTGTCTAGTTATATTTAATTCAAAACCTGTTTTAGCTCCATCGGTATCCATAGAAGTTAAAAGGATTTCACCTGCCCCTCTATCATATACTTCTTTTGCCCAAGATAACGCATCAAGTCCAGTATCTTCTCTTCCACCTTTCACAAAAACGTGGTAAGAACCATCAGCGACTCTTTTTACATCAATTGCAACAACTATACATTGGCTACCAAATCTTTTTGAACTCTCATTTATTAAGTTTGGATTTGTAACAGCTGAAGAGTTAATTGAAACTTTGTCACAACCAACATTTAGTAAAGAGTATATATCTTCAAGTTTTCTTATTCCCCCTCCAACAGTTAAAGGAATAAATACTTCTTGAGCAACTTTTTTTACAATATCAACTATAGTTCCTCTATTTTCATGGCTTGCAGTAATATCTAAAAAAGTTATCTCATCTGCACCTTCTGAGTTATATCTTTTGGCAACTTCAACAGGGTCTCCTGCATCTCTAAGTCCAACAAAATTAACACCTTTAACAACTCTTCCATTATCTACATCCAAACATGGAATAATTCTTTTTGCAAAACTACTCAAAATAAAAATCCTTTGGTAACAACTGAAAATTATCTTATCTAATTGTAAGTTAAAAACAGATATACTCGTCGCAATTATGGAAAAAGTTAAAGCAAAAAAACAATACGGACAAAACTTTTTAAAAGATTCGACTATTTTGGATAAAATCATCCAATCGATGCCCAACAATAATAATCATATAGTTGAAATTGGGCCTGGATTAGGTGATTTGACCAAAAATTTAGTCAAGTACAAAGATTTAACTGCTTATGAAGTTGATACTGATTTAATCGGTATCTTAAAGTCTAAATTTGCAATAGAAATTGAAAAAGGTAATCTAAAACTGATCCACACTGATGTTTTAGAGGCTTGGGATAAGCTAAAAAACCTACATGATGGTAAATATGACTTAATAGCAAATTTACCATATTATATTGCAACAAATATTATATTAAGAGCGTTTGAAGACGAGCTATGTGAACATATTATTGTTATGGTTCAAAAAGAGGTAGCAGAAAAATTTACTGCAAAAACAAATGATAAAGAGTATTCATCTTTAGGTATAATAACCGAATTAATTTCTATTAATTCAAAAATACTTTTCGATGTTCCTGCTGAAGCATTTGACCCACCTCCAAAAGTTACTTCTTCAATTCTTTATATAAAAAAAGATATGTCAAAAAGTCTTGATAAAGATTTTAACAAATTTTTAAAGGCCTGTTTTATTCAGCCAAGGAAGAAATTGTCTAAAAATCTTACAACAATTTTTGATAAAAATATCATTTTTGAGATTTATAAAGAGCTAAATATTAATGATAATGTTAGACCTCATGAAGTAAGTTCGTCTTTGTATAGCCAAATGTATACAAAGGTAAAAAATGGAAGAAATAAATAAAGAAGAATTCACAGTTGTTATAAAAAATGAAAATAGTTCAAATGTAGAAGAGGAAACTACAAAAAAACCTCCTTTTAAAAAAAGAAAACCAAAACCAAAAGTTCCAAGAGATAATTCTACTAATTCAAACAATAATCAAAAAAGTGGTGAAGGTTGGGTAACTGATCTTAAAAAAGCATATTTAATAAATGAAAAAATTCATAAAGATAGATTAAATCCTCACTATAAATTAAATCTAAATACAAGTGCCAAATTAAAAATCACTCCTCTTGGTGGATTAAATGAAATTGGTGGAAATATGATGGTTGTTGAGACTGAAAATGAAGCAATCATTGTAGATGTTGGTATGAGTTTTCCAGATGGTGAAATGCATGGAGTTGATATTTTAATTCCTGATTTTACTTATATTAGAGAAATTAAGGACAAAATCGTTGCAGTTATTATTACTCATGGTCATGAGGATCATATTGGTGCAATGCCATATTTATTTAAAGAGATGCAATTTCCTATTTATGGAACATCATTACCTCTTGAAATGATTGGTTCAAAATTTGATGAACATAAAATGAGAGAGCATAGAGGATATTTTAGAGCAATTTCAAAAAGAACTCCAATAAAAATAGGAAATGATTTTGAAGTAGAGTGGATGCACATTACTCACTCAATTATTGATTCATCAGCAGTTGCTATTAAAACAGAAGCTGGAACAATGATTCATACAGGAGATTTTAAAATAGACCACACTCCAATAGATGGATTTCCTACAGATTTACATAGACTTGCTCATTATGGGGAAGAGGGTGTTTTAGTTTTAACTTCTGATTCAACAAACTCTCATTCACCTGGTTTTACAAGAACAGAAAAAACTGTTGGACCAACTTTTGATAAAATATTTTCTAGTGCAAAAGGTAGAGTTGTAATGTCAACTTTCTCTTCAAATATTCACAGAGTTGCCCAAGCCATTGAAAAAGCACTAATTTACGGTAGAAAAATTTGTGTGATTGGAAGATCAATGGAGAAAAACCTAGAAATAGCTATGAATTTAGGTTATATAAAATTCCCAAAAGACCAATTTATAGAAGCTCACGAAGTAAATAAATATAATGATAAAGAAGTTTTAATTGTAACAACTGGTAGTCAAGGTGAATCAATGAGTGCTTTATATAGAATGGCAATTCATGAACATAGACATATTAAAATTAAACCAGAAGATCAAATTATACTTTCATCTAAAGCAATTCCAGGAAATGAAGCAAGTGTTTCTGAAATTATAAATCACTTATTAAAAGCTGGTGCAAAAGTTGCTTATCAAGATTTCCCAGATATTCATGTTTCAGGACATGCTGGACAAGAAGAACAAAAACTTATGTTAAGACTTGTTAAACCAAAATTCTTTTTACCAGTTCATGGTGAATATAATCATGCTTTAAAACATGGTCAAACTGGAATTGATTGTGGTGTATTAGAAAGAAATGTTTATATTATGAGTGATGGAGAACAAATCGAAGTTACTCCAAAATATCTTAAAAAAGTAAAAACAGTTAAATCTGGAAAAGTTTATATAGATAATCAATTAAATCATAGAATTTCTGATGATGTAGTTTTAGATAGACAAACTATGGCTAAAGAAGGTATAGTTATGATTGTAGCTCAAATTAATGAAAATGATAGAACATTAGCTCAAAAACCAAAAGTTTCATCATTTGGATTAGTTTCTGATAAACAAGACAAATATTTTGTAAAAGAGATTGAAGATATTTTAGGTGTATTCTTAGAAAATGTTAAACCTGGTATTCTAAAAAACAATAGAATTTTAGAAGATGAATTAAGAAAAGTTGTAAGGAAACATTGTACTAGAAAATATAAAAAATATCCAATGATTGTTCCTACTATATTTGTACAATAAGGATTTATGCATGAATTTTAAAGAGATAGTTAGAGACGTTTTATTAACTGAAGCAAAAGAGTTAGAAAAAACAGCAAATAAAATATCTTTTGATATAGAAAAAGCTATTGATTTAATTGTAAATTCAAAAGGTAAATTAATAGTAACTGGTGTTGGTAAATCTGGTCTTGTTGGAGCAAAAATTGCTGCAACACTAGCAAGTACAGGAACTAGCTCATTTTTCCTTCATCCAACAGAAGCTATGCATGGTGATTTGGGGATGATTGGAAAAGATGATATAGTTCTTGGAATTTCATACAGTGGAGAGAGTGAAGAATTAATTCAAATTTTACCACACTTAAAAAGACTTAATATTCCTTTGATTGCTATGGCAAAAAGTGAAAATTCTACTTTAGCAAAATATGCAGATGTTTTTATAAATATTGCTGTTGATAAAGAGGCTTGTCCTTTGGATACTGCTCCAACTTCTTCTACAACTCTAACTATGGCAATGGGAGATGCTCTTGCAGTTTGCCTTATGAAAAAAAGAGATTTTAAAAAAGAGGATTTTGCATCTTTCCATCCAGGGGGAAGTCTTGGTAAAAAACTTTTTGTTAAAGTTGATGATTTATTAAAAAAAGATAATCTTCCTACAGTTTCACGTGAAACAAAGCTTAAAGATGCAATTATCGTTATGAGTGAAGGGCGACTTGGGAATGTAATTATAGTTGATGAAAATAGAACGGTATTTGGAGTTTTAAGTGACGGAGATTTAAGAAGAGCACTTATGAATGAAAACTTTTCTATCAATTGTAATGTTGAAGATATTGCTACTCTAAATCCAAAAACTTTAAAGAATAAAGATTTACTTGCAAGTGATGCACTTCAAATCATTGAAAATTATAAAATACAATTATTAATTGTAACAGATGAAAATAATAAACTAATTGGTTTATTACATATTCATGACCTAATAGAAGCTGGTATAAAATGAAAAAAGAGACAAAAAAAACTACAACAAAAGTAGAAGAGCCAAGGTTTGAATTAATTAGATTAAATAAATTCTTATCACATAATAGCAATTATTCAAGAAGAGAAGCAGATAAACTAATAGAAGAGGGCAAAATTAGAGTAAACAACAAAGTTGTTACAGATTTAGCTACAAAAGTAAAGTCAACTGATAAAGTTGAAATTGGTAAAAAACTTATCAAAGAAGAAAAAAATAAGTTATATACTGTTATTGTTTATAATAAACCTAAAGGTGAAATTGTTTCAAAAAAAGATCCACAAGGAAGAAAAACAATCTATGATGGTTTAGAGCATAAATATAAACACTTTTTAAGTGTTGGTAGACTTGACTATTCAAGTGAAGGATTACTTCTTTTATCTGATAGTGTTGATGTAGTAAATGCTTTAATGCACTCAGATTTAGAAAGGGTATATAAAATCAAATTAAATGGTGTTATTACGCCTGCAGTTGAACAAGCAATGCAAAGTGGTATTACAATCGAAGATGCGACTTCAGGAGCTTATAAAGGCACTAAAATAAAATCTATGAGCTTTGCTCCTTTTTTAGCTTATGATATACAAACAAATGGAACAAAACACTCTAAAATTAAAGTTGTTATAAATGAAGGGAAAAATAGAGAATTAAGAAGATTCTTTGCTCATTTTAATCTTGATGTTTTAGACTTAAAAAGATTAGAATATGGTGGAATATCTTTAAACAATCTTCCAACAGGAAAATCAAGATATCTAACAAAAGAAGAATATAAAAATCTTAGAATTTTTATGAACGAAGATGATAGATCTATCTAATAAACTTAGACCAACAAATTTAGAAACTTTTGTTGGTCAATCTCATATTATCTCAAAAGATAAAGCTTTATATAAATTAATCAAACAAAAAGATATTCCACATCTATTTTTTTATGGTAAACCTGGAACTGGAAAAACAACATTAGCAAAAATTATTGCAAAAGAGATAGGAACAGATTACTATTATTTCAATGCAACATCTATAAAAGTAGAAGATTTACGAAAAGTATTTGATAAATATAAAGGTGCTTTAATTAAACCTCTAATTTTTATAGATGAAGTTCATAGATTATCAAAAAATCAACAAGAAGTTCTACTTCCAATAATGGAAAACTATGATGCAATTATTATTGGGGCTAGTACAGAAAATCCATTCTTTACTTTAACAAATGCTATTCGTTCACGATCTTTTTTATATGAATTCAAACCATTTACAAAAGATGAAATGAATAAAATTCTTTATATTGCTTTAAAAGATATTGATATAAATATTAGTGATGAAGCAAAAGAATATTTGATAATTTCGAGTTCTGGAGATGCTAGAGCTATGTTAACACTTTTAAATTTTTCATATAAAGTATCAAAAGATATCAATATTGATTTATTAAAAGAGTTAAGAGAAAATGTAATAGGGGATGGAGTTTCATCTTCTGATACTCATTATGATTTAGCAAGTGCCATGATAAAATCTCTAAGAGGTTCAAATATTGATGCAACACTTTATTATATGGCAAGATTAATAAATGGTGGAGAAAGTGTAGATTTTATAACTAGAAGACTTGTAATATTTGCAAGTGAAGATATAGGCAATGCAAATCCTAATGCTTTAAACCTTGCAGTAAATACTATGATGGCCTGTAATAAAATAGGTTATCCAGAATCAAGAATAATGCTTTCTCAATGTGCAATTTATCTTGCATCAAGTCCAAAATCAAATAGTGCCTATAAAGCTATAAATAAAGCTCTAGAACAAATAAAAAATGGTAAGATACTAGATATACCTAAACATTTAGATTCACAGCATATAGGCTATTTATATCCTCATGATTTTGGTGGATACATTGAACAAGAATATTTAAAAGAAGATTTAAATCTGTATCAAAGTTCAAATATAGGTTTTGAAAAAACACTAAATGATTGGGTAGAAAAAATAAAAAACAAGGATTAAAAATGGAATATTACACTTGGATATTAAGTTTACACATTATTGCAGTTTTATCTTGGATGGCAATGCTATTTTATCTTCCAAGACTTTTTGTTTATCATGTAGAAAATATTGATAAAAAAGAGTTTGTAGAAGTAGTGAAAATTCAAGAATATAAAATTTATTATTATATAGGTCATCCTGCAATGTTAGTAACAATTATTTCAGGTATATCAATGTTAGCAATAAATCCTTCTTTATTCCAATTTGGTTGGATGCATGCAAAAATAACTGCTGTCATTTTACTTATCATTTACTCTTTATCTTTAGCAAAATATAGAAAACAATTAGCAGATGATTGCTGTACTAAAGATGGGAAGTTTTTTAGAATGTACAATGAAATGCCAACAATGTTAGCTATTTTAATAGTTACTTATGTTATTACAAAAAGCTTTTCTATTGTTTTTACCTTATTAATAATTTTATTGTTTGCATTCATTTCGTACAAAATATTAAAACCAAAAGTGGTAAAATCTGATGTTTGATAAATACTATGTTCTTGATACAAATATCTTACTTGAAGATGCTACAAATATTTATAAATTATCTCAAGATGGAAAGAATTTAATTATCTTAGCAGAAACTGTACTTGATGAAATAGATACAAAAAAGAGTGGTTTTGATGAGATAAATTTCCAAGCAAGAGAGTTCGCAAGAATACTTGAAGATTCTAATATTATCAGCTCTACAAAAAAAGATTTATATAAAATCATAAGATTAAAAATAAATAATAAAGATACCGTCATTGATATAATCTCAAAAGATGAATATGAAATAAATAGTAAGAATGTATCATTAAATATCATAAATGATAGGAAAATACTTGAGATTTCAACTTTTGCAAATACTTATTATAAACATAAAGTTGAATTTATCTCTCTTGATATTATGGCTAGAACAAGAGCCATTTCTCTTGATATAAAAACTAATTCTTTGTTAGGTAAAGATAAAGATATTTTTGATTTAGATTTTATTAAATATATAGATATAAATTTCGAAGATTTAGAACATCTTGATAATGAAGAGATAATAAAATTTGATAAAGAGTATAAACCTTATAACTTTTCATATTGTTTTAAAGTAAGACATTCTGATCAAGTACTTTTAGCAAATATCCAAAATAAGAAAATAAAGTTACTTGATGAAGTAGAAGTTAGGGATCAAGTTATAACTCCTTTAAATAAAGAGCAACTTTTTTTTAGTGATGCTATAATAAATCATTTTTATAATGTTTTAATCATAGAAGCAAAAGCTGGAAGTGGAAAAACTTTGCTTGCTTTAAGTGGTGCTCTAAAACTAGTAAGACAAAAGTTTTTTCAAAAGATTATATATATTAGAAACTCTATTGAATCACTTGATAAAGGTGAAGATGTTGGTTATTTACCAGGACTTGAAGAAAAGTTTAAAATATATAATCATCCTTTGATGGATAGTTTAGATTACATTATAAGAACAGAACATAAAAGAAAAAGAAATAAAAAAGCTCCAGATGTAGTTTTCCAACAACTTGATGATAGTGAAGTTACTGCTAGAATAGAGCAGATGATTTCAAATTATGGGATAGAAACTATGTGGGTTGGAGAAATGAGAGGAAGAACTCTATCAAACTCATTTATCATTATTGATGAAGCTCAAAATATGTCAAATAAAACTATGCAAATGGTTCTATCAAGAATAGATAGCAGTTGTAAAGTTGTAGTTCTTGGTTCAAATAAACAAATAGATAACTTCTATGTAAATAAATACACAAATGCTTTAACTACACTTTTAAAATCAACTAAAAACGAAGATAACCTTGTAAATATCTTCGCAATAAAATTAGAAAAAGTTTTAAGAGGTCCTATTACTGAGTGGGCTGAACAAATCTTCTCAAAATAATTAACTACATAATATTTGAATGTAGTTAATTATTTAACTTATTTAAAATCAAACTAAAAACAAATTTATTTTCTATTAATAAACTCATTAAAACTCCATCATTTAAAACTATTATTTTGAAACTTGTTAATCACTATCAAATTAATATTAAGCATTTATTACATATTAAAATCTAAATAAATTTCTATATAGACTATATAAATGAATTTATAAATTATTAATATTTATTTATTTTGATAAATATGATTTTCTTAAATTGTGTTATAATACATATTAAAATATGTAAAGGATTTAAATGTCACTATTACAATATACATCAAAAGAGATGTTTTCATCAACTGAACTTGTAAGAAAAAGTAAAAATATCTTTGATAAATTAAATAGAAAAGAGATAGAAAAAGCAATCATATTAAGAGATGGGAAACCAAATACTATTCTTTTAGATTTTGAAGAGTATGAAAAGATTATGACTGACTATCTTAAATTAAAAGGCAAAGATATAGTTGAAATTCCTTCTATTGAATCTGAGAAAAATGAAACGATAAAAAGTGATAAAAATATATCTAAAAAAGAAAATATTGAAGATACAAAAATTTCATCAAATACTAAAATTGAAGATGAAGATTTTCAAGCTGCATTAAATAAGATTGATGATTTAGAATTCTTTACGGATAGTAATCAACTAAAGAAAGATAAAGATGAAACTCTAAAAGAGTTTTGGGATAAAGACTAATTATATTAAATATATAAAGTCTTTATTTACTTTATATATTTAAATAAACTTCATAAAATAGAACATTAAAGAAAAATGTTCCACGTGAAACATCAAGAAAATAAAGACCATTAGATAAAAATTCTACAAATATTCTTTCTTATACCATAAAGAAAAAATAAAAAGAGAATAAAGATGTTGTTTAAATTTATTTGATTTTGTAAGCTCATAAATATGTAAAATGTATTCATGATTAAAAAGATTTGTTTCATTATTTACTTCAACTATCACATCAAGAATTTTATCTTTATACTCTTTATTTAACCATTCATTAAAAGGTGAATTAAAACCTTTTTTTGTTCTATTAATGATTTCATTTGGAATATATTTTGAAGCAATTTTCTTTAAGAGATATTTATTTGTATCACCAACTTTTATATGTGATTCAACATTAAACATATAATTTACTAAATTAAAGTCTAAAAATGGTGTTCTAACTTCTAAGGAATTTCCCATAGATATTCTATCAACTTTTGATAAAAGAGATTCTCCTAGCCATATTTTTAAATCAATATAACTCATCCAATCAACTGGATCTTGTTTTGTAGTTTCACTTTTAAATGTTGGAACTTTTTTGAATAATCTCTTTCTTTGAATATCGGTATATATTTCTCCAAAAGAATTATAAAGATTTTGTTTTTTTACAATTCGTCTTAAATACTCACTCTCTTTTGTATTATTTTGCAAAGCTCCAATAATCTCATTTAAAAAAAGATTTTGTTTATTTGATAAACTTTTTTCAAACTCATAATATTTTAGAAATTTTGCATAGTTATCATAACCTAAAAATATCTCATCACTTCCTTCACCAGATAATACAGTTTTTATTCCAGCTTTATTTATCTGTTTTGTTAAGATGTTCAAAGGAATTGCTGCACTATCTCCATGAGGTTCTTCAAGCATATCAAGCGTTTGTTCAAAATGCTTTATATACTCTTTTTGATTTATCTCTACTGGATGATGATTTGAGTTTATATGTTTTGCAGTAATTTGTGCAAAATCTAATTCACAATAATTTTTATATTCATCATAACCAATACTAAAGGTATTAATTTTCTTTCCTGATATTTTTGTATAAAGTGCAGATATTAATGAACTATCAATTCCACCACTTAAAAGTGAAGCAACTTCAACATCACTATTTAATCTATATTCAACACTTTTGAATAAAAGCTCTTCAATATCATTTAAAGCTTGTTTTTCTTCTTTTATAGCTTTATAGGTATTTATCTTGTAATATTTCTTCTTTTGAAGCTCACAAGGCTTATTTGGCTCGTAAATAAGATATGTAGAAGCTTCGAGTTTAAAAATATCTTGATAGAATGAATCTTCGCCAAAAGATACAAAATATTGCATATATTTCGAAAGTGCAACTTTATTTAGATTTGGTTTATAATCAAGTAGATTTAAAATTGATTTAACACTTGATGAAAATATAAACTTATTATCTTTAAAATAGTAGAAAAATGGTTTTTTACCATATCTATCACGTGCACAAAAATATAAATCCTTTTTCATATCATAAATACAAAAAGAAAACATCCCATTTAATTTATTTAAAAAATCAAATCCATACTTTTGATAAAGTCTGATTAATACTTCACTATCACTTTTTGTTTTACACTCTAAATGTTCCACGTGAATCAATTCTTTATAATTATAAATCTCACCATTAAAAACAAGCAAAATATCATCAAAAATCATTGGTTGATTTGCTTCTTCATCCAAATCTATAATTGCAAGTCTTGTATGTCCAAATTGTTTATTTCCAATTTTTATTGAATTTTGAAAATCAGGACCTCTATGATGTAAAAGTTCTAAAGATTTATCAAATCTTTCATTTAAAAAGTTTGTTCCTATTATTCCACACATATTTCTACTTTATAAAATAGTTTATAATTTCTATATAGAAATACAATAAAAAAACAAATACAATTGAAGATATTAAAATAGTTGCTGCAACATCAAAAGGTTTACAATTATATAAAACTGCAAAATTTACATTGTTTACAGCTAATGGCATCATCAATTCCATTATCAAAATTGAAGCAACAAATGAGTTAAAATCAGTAAACCATACAATTATTAAAATACCAATTACTGGTAATAAAATATGTTTTGTAAAACTAATATGTAAAGATAATTTCCAAGGTATAGTTTTAACTTGTACATTATAAAGATAAACACCAAATATGAAAAGTTGAATAGTTAAAGAAGTATATGCTCCCATATTTAAAGCTGTTGTTATGTGTTCACTAATTGGAACTTGATAATAATTTAAAAATAGTGCAAAAAGAGCAAACCAGATTGCTGGAATTTTAAATATTGAAATAATTGCTTGTTTTAAAGAAAATTGTTCTCTTGCAAAAAAATAAACTGAAATTGTATACATAAAAAATACATTTGCAATATTAATTATACTTGTATAAGGTACTGATTCTACACCAAAAAGTGCAATTCCAAGAGGAATTCCAAGATTTCCCGTATTTCCAATAAGAGCAGTTCCTAAATATATTGACTCATCTGTACGAGAATTAAAAATTATCTTACTAAAAAATATTAAAAAAGATAAAGTTGTAAAAACAATAATAATATAAAAAAGTGGTGACATTATAAATTCATAATTTATAGGTGATTTTGTTAATCCCCAAAGAATCAAAATTGGTTGGAAAAAATATAAAGATAATAAAACTAAAGTTTTTTCATCAATTTGTGTTGTAAATCTTTTTTTTGCAATAAAACCTAAAAAAATGAAAAAATAAATAGGTAAAACAGAGAATATAGCTTCGATAATAAGTTCCTAATGTAAATTAGAAGTTAAGAAATAGATTGTATAAGTAGAAAATTCTACTTATACAATAACGATACCTTTAATCATATAAAAGATACCTGCAGCCAAAAGAGCAGAAGCAGGAACGGTGATAACCCAAGCAGCAATTATCTTTTTAACTGCATCCCTTTTTACGTATTTTACACCTTTTGCTTCTTTAAAATCTTTTCTCTCTTGTTCAACTATGGCTTCAACTTCATCTATTTTTTTAAATAGATCAACAATTTTAATATAATCTGATTTTGATTTGTCTTTAATCAACTCAAATTTTTTTAATTCAGTTTGCATATTCTCAAGTTTTTTCTTATGTTTTCTAAATTTCTCTCTCGCATCTTGGATATATTTTTTCTCACTTGAATCCATTATTTCTCTTAAAAAACCAACTCCAAAAACTCCACCAATTGCGATATGCGTAGAAGAAACTGGTAAACCTAATTGACTTGCAACTATAACTGTAATTGCTGTAGCCATTGCTATAGAAAAAGCTCTTACTTGATCAAGTTCAGTGATTTCAGAACCTACAGTTCTTATTAGTCTTGGTCCATATAAAATAAGTCCTATTACAATACCACTAGCACCAACTGCCATAATCCAAAATGGAACACCAACACTTCCGTGAGGAGAAGTACCTTCGGCTAAAGTTAGAACCGCATCATTAATAGCAGCAAGGGGTCCAATTGCATTTGAAACGTCATTTGCACCATGAGCGAATGATAAAAGTGCTGCACCAAAAATTAAAGGTATAGTAAATAAACTATTTACACTTATTCTATCATTTTTCAGATTTAGAGATTTTGTAATAATTATTGGTTTTAATACATAATATACAATTATAGCGAGAATTAGACTAAGAAGGCTTGCAGGAATAAAACCAATATGTATAACTTGTCGTAAACCTTTTAATATTAAATAAGTTGAAAATGCCCATGTCATAACTGCAATTAACACTGGAACAAATCTATTTGCGGCAGTAATTTTATCTTCGCAAAAAATAATCTTTGTTTTAATAAAAAATAAAAAACCTGCAGCAATAATTCCACCAAACAAGGGAGAAATAATCCAAGAAGCAACAATACTTCCCATACTATTCCAATTTACAATAGAAAAACCAACACCAGCGACACCAGCACCCATTACTCCACCAACAATAGCGTGAGTTGTTGAAACTGGAGCTCCAATTGAAGTAGCAAAATTGAGCCACACAGCACCTGCTAAAAGACCTGCTGTCATAGCCCAAATAAATGCATGAGGATCAGTAATTAAAGATGGATCTATAATTCCACTTTTAATTGTATTAACAACATCACCACCAGCAATTATGGCTCCAGCGGCTTCAAAAATAGCTGCAACAATAACAGCACCTGTAAGAGTTAAAGCTCTTGCACCAACTGCAGGTCCTACATTATTTGCAACGTCATTTGCTCCAATATTAATCGCCATGTAAGCACCAAAAACAGCGCCTACAATTAAAAATGCATTATCTGGAATTGTACCATGAGAAGTATATGTCCATAAAAATACCATTAAAATAAAAAGCAAAGATAAACTGAACTTTGCAAAACTTGGCATTGTGTCTTGGGTTGCCTTATCCAAGGTGTTGAGAGTTTTAATATCCATAAGAGTCCTTATTGTAATCATTTTGTAATCGAACTATGTTTTATTATAATTGATTTACTCTTATTACAATATTAGGGATTCCTTAAAAAGGGCATTTTTAAAATATTAATGAGAAGAAAAGTTATTTTTTGGATGTTTATTATGAGTATTTTATTTATATTTGAAGATAAGAAGTCAAATGATATTTTGACTTCTTATTATTTGTATTAATCTTTTTTTCTTGCTCTATTGCTTGAATTTTCACTTCTTGGTTTAGATGAAGAAGAAGTTCTTCTTCTATCGCCACTTCTATCTCCTCTATCACTTCTATTTCTATCTTTATTTTCTCTATTTCTATCACCATCTCTAAATCTAGAATTACCACCACCATTTCGGCTTCTTCCTCTAGGGCTATTTCTTCTTCTATCCCCACCATCTCTATCGCTTCCTTTTGAAGCATATTCAATAAGTTTTTCTATATCAGATTCAGATTTTCCAATGTGGTTATTTCCTTGAACATACGTGCTTGAAGAAAGAATTGAAGCAAGCTTAAATGCAATAGTAGAAACATCAAACTCTTCTTTTAACTCTTCAACCAATTCTAATGCATAATCTTTTATTTCTTGCTCTAAAACTTGTTGTTTTAACTCTGCAAACTTTTTCTTTTTAACTAAACCAATATTTGGAACAACTTTCGATTCTAGTTTTGTTCCTATTGATTTTTCTATTTTTTGTAGCATTCTAAATTCATGAGGAGTTACAATAGAAATTGCCATACCTTCTTTTCCTGCTCTTCCAGTTCTTCCAATTCTATGAACATATGACTCAGAATCAAATGGTAAATGGTAGTTAAATACATGCGTTACATCATTTACATCAAGACCACGAGCAGCAACATCTGTTGCTATTAAAATCTCTAATTTTGAAGATTTGAAAGCCCTTATAGCTTCTTCTCTTTGTTTTTGTTCCATATCACCATGAAGTGCTTTTGCCATAAAACCTTGAGAAACTAAAAAAGTTGATAATCTATCAACATCTTTTTTTGTTCTACAAAAGATTATTGATTTTTTTGGATTTTTAAAATCAAATAATCTAATTAAAGCATCATCTCTCTCTTTTTCATCAACAACATAAAAAGTTTGAGTGATTTTTGAGTTAGTTACATCAGATTTTGTTAAAGTAACAAATTCTGGCTCTTTTAGAATTGTTTTTGCTAAGTTTTTAATAGCAGTTGGCATTGTTGCTGAGAATAATAAAGTTTGTCTATTTTCTGGTAAGAAAGTGAAAATCTCTTTTATATCATCTAAAAATCCCATATCAAGCATTTCATCTGCTTCATCAAGGATAACAAATTTTGGTTTTATAGAGATTTTGTCACCTCTTAATAAATCAAGAAATCTTCCTGGAGTTGCAACAATAACACTTGAATTTTCAATTAGCTTTATTTGTCTAGCATAAGCTTGTCCACCGTAAACAGTAGCTGTATTTATACCTAAAAACTTACCAAATCTATAAAGTTCATCTGAAACTTGCATAGCTAATTCTCTTGTAGGAACAATAACAACTGCTTCTACACCACTTTTTGCTTTTATTTTATTTAAAATTGGAAGTCCAAAAGCTGCTGTTTTTCCTGTACCTGTATGCGCTTGCCCAACAATATCTCTTCCATCTAAAATATATGGAATAGCTTGTTCTTGAATAGGACTTGGTTCTTTAAATCCCGCTTCATCTATTGCTTTTTGCAATAATTCTTTAAAATTAAAATCGTTAAAAGTCATTTTTTACCTTAGTATATATTTAAAATATACACTCTTATATCTTAAGATACCTCTTCCCATAAATGTACAATTAAAATCTAATTTGAATCATGCAAGTAAGCTAGTCTAAATTTTTGGTAAATTACCAAAATAAAATGGGCATATAAATGTGTATAATTTTGAGGATTGTATCTAAGTTTATATTAAGCTTTGCTTTAAGAAAAAGAGCAGCGCTCTAATTCTTATAAGTCATCTAAACCTTTGTAGTTTTCAAGGTATTTAGTATCATAGTTGTTTGAAATAAAATCTTTATTTTCCATCATTTTCTTATGGAAAGGAATTGTTGTTTTTATTCCTTCTACTTCAAATTCTGCTAAAGCCCTTTTCATAATATTAATAGCTTTATTTCTATCTCTTCCCCAAACGATTAATTTTCCAATCATCGAATCATAATAAGGTGGTACAACATAACCTGTGTAAATATGAGAATCAACTCTTACATTTCTTCCACCTGGTACCATCCATTGTGTAATTCTTCCAGGACAAGGTAAAAATGTATTTGGATTTTCTGCTGTAATTCTACACTCTATAGCATGTCCTCTAAATTTAATTGATTCTTGTGGCGGTACTTTTTCACCTTCAGCCACTTTAATCATAAGTTCAATAATATCTATTCCTGATACCATTTCTGAAACTGGATGCTCAACTTGAAGTCTTGTATTCATTTCCATAAAATAGATATTTTGTTTATCATCTGCTAAAAACTCAAAAGTTCCAGCACCTTCATATTTTAAGTATTTTGTAGCTTTAACAGCAACTTCATGAAGTTTAGCTCTTGTTTCATCATTTAATAAAATAGCAGGTGATTCTTCTATAACTTTTTGATGTCTTCTTTGTAAAGAACAATCTCTTTCACCTATATGAATAGCATTACCATGAGAATCTCCAACAACTTGAACTTCAATATGTCTTGGATTATTAATAAATCTTTCTAAATACATTGTTCCATCGCCAAAAGCTGCAAGCGCTTCACTAGCTGCTGCCATAAAGTTTTGGTCAAACTCTTCTTCAGTTTTTATTAATCTCATTCCTCTACCACCACCACCAGCAGCAGCTTTTGCCATAATTGGATATCCAATTTCTCTTGCTATAGTTCTACCTTCTTCTAAAGTTTTAACAGAACCTTTGCTTCCTGGAACAACAGGAACTCCAGCTTTTATCATCTCTTCTTTAGCTTTAGATTTATCAGCCATTTTCTCCATTACTTCAACAGATGGTCCAATAAATTTAATATTGTGAAGTTTACAAATTTCTACAAAATCTTGGTTTTCTGATAAAAATCCATATCCAGGAAAAATTGCATCACAACCAGTAATTTCAGCTGCTGTTATAATTGCTGGAATATTCAAATAAGATTCACTTGATTTTGCACCACCAATACAGATAGCTTCATCTGCATGTTTTAAATATGAGGCATCTTTATCACCAGCACTATAAATAGCTACTGATTTTTTTCCCATTTCCCTAATTGTTCTAACAGCTCTTTGAACGATTTCTCCTCTGTTAGCTATTAAAATTTTTTTAATTTCTGCCATAGGAAACTCTTATATTTTTTCTACAACAAAAATCGGCATATCATATTCAACAGGAGATGAGTCTTGAACTAAAATTTCTAAAATTTTACAATCGAATTCAGCTTCAACTTCGTTCATAATTTTCATTGCTTCTAAAATACAAAGTGTTTGACCTTTTCTAACTGTATCACCAACTTTTACAAATGCTGGAGATTCTGGAGATGGTGAAGAATAAAATGTTCCTACCATTGGAGCATTGATTGTATCACCTTTGCTTAATAAACTTCCTTCACCTGAAGTTACAGCAGCAGGAACCACAGCTGAAGATGCAACTTGTGCAACAGGAGCAGAAACTGCAACAGCAGGTGCAGTTGTAACAGTTGTAACACCACCTTCAAAACCTCTTTGCATAGAGATTTCGAAATCTGCTTCTTTAATTCTTAGTTTATTAAGTTCACTTTTATCGAAAACCCTAATTAACTCTTTTATATCTTTAAAATCCATATTTTGCCTTTATTTTAGTAAAAAATTTTCCTCATAATATCAAAATTTTTCTAATAAATAAATTTTTACCTATATAAAATAAGTTTTATTTAAGAATAAAGATAAAATTTCTTTTTTGTTATAATAAAAAAATTTTTGATTTAGGATTCTAAAATTATGTTAAATGATAGAAGTTTTATAAATATTGCAAAAGAGATAGCACTTGCTTCAAAATGTGTATCAAAACAAGTAGGTGCAGTTATAGTTAAAGATGGAAGAATTTTATCAACAGGTTATAATGGTACACCAGCAGGTTATATAAATTGTAGTGAACATTGGAAAGGTGAATATACAAAAGATCACCATGAATGGTCAAAAACTTATGAGATTCATGCTGAAATGAATGCTATTATTTGGGCAGCAAGAAAAGGTATAAGCATAGAAGGTGGAACTATTTATGTAACACTTGAACCTTGTAGTGAATGTTCAAAAAATTTAATTGCTAGTGGAATAAAAAGAATAGTATATGAAAAAGCTTATGAACACACAAACTCTGAAATTATCTCAAAATTTTTAGAAGATAATGGAGTAAAAATAGAACAAATTCCTGCTATTTTTTAATAAAAAGGATTTTTTTCTTATAAAAAAATAAAATATCATAAGTTTTTCATATTTTGTGTATAAAATTACTTTAATAACAAGAAGGAGAAAATATGAAAATTGGTCTTTTTATACCATGTTTTATGAATGAACTTTATCCCGATATTTGTAAAGCTACATATAAACTACTAAAAAATCAAGGTTTAAATATTGATTACCCATTAAATCAAACTTGCTGTGGACAACCTATGGCAAACTCTGGCTGTGCAAAAGATGTAAAAGTTCTAGCAATAAATTTTGTTAATAATTTCAAAGATTATGATTATATTGTTGCACCAAGTGGTTCATGTGTTACTATGGTAAAAGAACATTATGCAGAATTTTTTAATGATGACAAAGATTACAATAAAGTAAAAGCTTCTATTTATGAAGTATGTGAATTTTTACACGATATTATAAAAATTGAAAATATAAAATTTGACCACTCTTTCCCTTACAAAGTTGGAGTACATAATTCATGTCATGGGCATAGAGTTTTAAAACTTGCAACCGCTAGTGAGTTAAATATTCCATATGATTCAAAATTAAAAAATCTTTTAAATAAAGTAAATGGCATCGAATTAGTAACTTTAAAAAGAGAAGATGAGTGCTGTGGATTTGGTGGAACATTTAGTGTTGCAGAAGAAGCAATTTCAGTTGCAATGGGAAAAGATAGAATAAAAGACCATTTAGATTCTAATGCACAAATAATAACAGGTGCTGATATGTCATGTCTTATGCACATGGATGGAATCATAAATAGAGATAAAAATCCAATAAAAGTTATGCATATAGTTGAAATTCTAGCAGGAGTTAGACCATGAGCACAAATCACAATCACTCAGATAATGCAACAAAATTTGTAGCAAATAATGAAAGAATGCATTGGCATGACCAAGCATTATGGTTTGTAAGAGAAAAAAGAGATAGAGCTAGTAAATCTATTCCTGAATGGGAAAATTTACGAGAGTATGCAAATCAAATCAAAACTCATACAATGGCAAATTTAGATAAATATCTATTAGAATTTGAGAAAAATGCAACAGCAAAAGGAATAACAGTTCACTTCGCTTGTGATGCAAAAGAACATAATGAAATAGTGCATAAAATTTTAAGTGAAAACAATGTAAAAAAACTTGTTAAATCAAAATCAATGCTAACAGAAGAGTGTCACTTAAATCCTTATTTAGAAAGTAGGGGAATTGAAGTTATTGATACAGACTTAGGTGAAAGAATAGTTCAACTAAGACACGAACCACCTTCTCATATAGTTCTTCCAGCAATTCACCTAAAAAAATCTGATGTTTCAGATACTTTTCATGAAAAATTAGGGACTGAAAAAGGAAATTATGACCCAACTTATCTTACAAGAGCTGCACGTGCTGCACTTAGAGAAGATTTTTTAACAGCAGATGCAGGATTAACAGGAGTTAATTTTGCAATTGCACAAACAGGTGGAGTTATAGTTTGCACAAATGAAGGAAATGCAGATATGGGAGCAAGTGTTCCTAAACTTCATATTGCTTCAATGGGAATTGAAAAAATTATTCCTAGACTTGAGGATTTAAGTGTTTTCACAAGATTATTAGCACGTAGTGCAACTGGTCAACCAATTACTTCATATACTTCACATTTTCATGGAAGTGTTGAAGGTGGAAAGATGCATGTTATTATTGTTGATAATAAAAGAAGTCAATTCTTGAGTTCTCAAAAAAATAAAAAAGCTCTAAATTGTATTAGATGTGGTGCTTGTATGAATACTTGTCCAGTTTATAGAAGAAGTGGTGGTCACTCTTATGAGTATGTAATACCAGGACCAATTGGTTCTATTTTAGGAAGTGCTAGACATCCACAACTTCATAATAGCTTACCATTTGCCTGTACATTATGCGGGTCTTGTACAAATGTTTGTCCAGTTAAAATAGATTTAGATTCACAACTTTATAGTTTAAGACAAGATTTAGGAGAAGCTGATTTAATTGATAGCAAAAAGAAAATAGCTATGAAAGTAACCACTTGGCTTATGAGTAAACCTATATTATTTGATTTTCTTGGAAAAACAGCAAGATTTATTGTTCCAAAACTTCCAAATTTTATAATTTACAATAAAGCAAATGCGTGGGGGAAACAAAGAGACTTACCAAAATTCCCTAAAAAAAGTTTCAAAGAGATGTTTAAAGATGGAGATTTAGATGACTAGTAAAGAAAAAATTTTAAATTCTATTAGAGAAAATAATATTGTAAAAGATGTAAAACTTCCTTCTTATGAAAATTTTGGAATAAAGTTTGATAATAAATTTGGAACATTTTCTACAATGCTTGAAAGTGTTGGTGGTAAAGCTTTAGTTATTGAAAAAGAAGATTTAGATAAAACAATAAAAGAGTTATATCCAGATGAAAAAGTTATTGCTTCAAATGTAGATTTTTGTAGTTTAGGAAATTTTGATTCAAATTCACAAGATGATGCTCATAATCTAAAAGATATTGATTTGGCTATTGTAAAAGGTAACTTTGCCGTTGCAGAAAATGGTGCGATTTGGATGAAAGATGAATCAAATAGACATAGATCTTTATATTTTATTGCACAAAATATTGTTATTGTAATAAATGAAAATGAAATAGTAAACAATATGCATGAAGCTTATGAAAAACTTAGTTTTGATAAAGCTGGTTTTGGTGTATTTATCTCTGGACCTTCAAAAACTGCTGATATTGAACAATCGCTTGTTATTGGAGCACATGGTCCAAAATCAGGATATGTGATTTTTATCAAATCTTGATATAATTGCTAAATAGGAGAAATAATGAAGTATTTTTTACTATTTAGCATACTTTTTTTTAATATATTATATGCAAGCCAAAATAAAGAAGTATTATTAATTCATTCATATCATAAAGGATATGCATGGACAGATGATATATCAAAAGCAATTGACAAAAACTTTTCAGAACATAAAGATATTGAACTTACAACTGTATATATGGATACCAAAAGAATAGATGACTCATCTTATTTAGAGAATCTATCAAAATTATATAAACAACAATTTTCAAATCGTAAATTTGATTTAGTAATACTAAGTGATAATAATGCTTTTGATTTTGTATCTAAATATTATGACTATTTATTCAAAGATGCTCCTGTTCTATTTTGTGGAATAAATAACTACAATAAAACCATACTGGATAAATTACCTCTTAAAGAAGTTTCAGGTGTTGCAGAAGAGGTAGATATAGAAAAAAACTTTGAACTAATTTCAAAATTACATCCAAATTTAAAAAACCTTTTAATCATAAATGATAAATCTATAACTGGTTTAGCTGTAAAAAAAGATTTAAATCCAATAATTGAAAAATATTCAAAAAAATTCAACATTGAATATACAGATAACCTAGAAATAAGTGATTTAAAAGATAAAGTTTCTGAGTTGGAAAAAGGTGATAGTGCAATTTTTTTTGTGCTTTTATTTAAAGATACTACTGGAAAATATTTTACATATAAACAAAGTTTTGAAGAGGTAAGAAAAGTAAGTCAAGTTCCTATTTATGGTCTTTGGGATTTTTACTTAAATAGTGGAATGGTTGGAGGACTATTAACTTCTGCAATTGCTCAAGGAGATACTGTATCAAAAATGGCATTAGATGTGCTTAATGGAAAAGATATAAAAGATATTCCAGTAGTTGAAAAATCGCCAAATCTTTATATATTCAATTATGATGAACTAAAAAGATTCAATCTTAATGTCTCAAAATATATTGATAATCCTATAATTATAAATGAACCTAGTTCAATATATAAAGAGCATAAAAACTTTTTTATTATTACAATTCTTACAATTTCACTATTAACTATAATCGTTGTAGTTTTAAAAGCAAATATACAAAGACGAGAGAAACTTGAACGTGAACTTTCAAATAGAATAGAGTTTGATAAAGTACTTTTGGATACCATTCCTAATGCCATTTATTATAAAAATATTGATGGTCATTTTTTAGGTTGTAATACAGCTTTCGCATCTTTAGTAAATTCTACAAGAGAAGAGATTATAGGAAAAACTGCTTTTGACTTTTTCCCAGCAAAAATTGCTATAAAAAATACACAAATTGATAAAGAGATTCTAGAAACGTTTAGTACGAATCGTTCAGAATTTACTTTTTATACTCCATCAAATGAAATGAAACATATTATCTTAAATAAAGCAGTATACAAAAATACAGATGGTAGTGTTGGAGGAATTGTATGTATAATGGATGATATAACAGAAAGAATCCAGCAAAAACAGTTTTTAATTCAACAAAGTAAATTGGCTGAAATGGGAGATATGATTGCAGCAATTGCACATCAATGGAATGAGCCTTTAGTTGAATTATCTGCACTTGTTCAAGATATTCAAACTTCTTATTTGTTAAATGAATTAAAAGATAATGATGTGAAAGATTTTGTTAATGATTCTATGATTCAAATAAAATATATGTCTAAAACTTTGAATGATTTTAGAAATTTCCTAAAACCTTCAACAAAAAAAGTCCTTTTTTCGATTTCAAAAGCCTTAAATGAAATAAATGAAATTATTGGAAAACAAGTTTTTTATTCAAATATAAATATGAATTTTAACTATAAAAATAAAAATGAAGAACTTCTAATTTATGGATATGAAAACGAATTTAAACAAGTTTTATTAAATATTATAAATAATGCAAAAAATAAAATTGTTGAAAAAAATCTTCCTTTAAATAAAAAAGGAGAAATAAATATAAACATTCAAAGATGTGAGAATTGTAATATGATAGAAATCATTGATGATGCTGGAGCAATTGATGAAAAAATCATAAATTCAATTTTTGAACCATATTTTACGACAAAAGAAGATGGAATGGGTTTAGGTCTTTATATGGCGAAAATAATTATTGAAGATAAAATGAAAGGCACTATTAGTGTTAGAAATGATAAAGATTGTGTTATTTTCACAATAAAACTTCCATTTAAAAAGGCTTAAAATGAAAATCTTACTATTAGAAGACAACCAAAAATTAAATGAAACAATTACAAAAAGATTGAAGATGAAAAACTACAATGTTATATCTTTTACAGATGGAGCAGAAGCTTATGAAAAAATAACAGAAGGCTTTTCATGTTTTATATTAGATATCAATGTTCCAAATGTTGATGGAATAAATATTTTAAAAAGAATTAGAGAGTTTTATGAAATTGTTCCAGTTATTATAATAAGTGCAAGTGTTGAACTAGATATTATAAAACAATCTTACGATTTTGGCTGTAATGATTATTTGAAAAAACCTTTTTTTATAGATGAATTAGAGATAAAAATAGAAAAACTCTGTCAAATAAAAAATGATAAAATCTATTTTGATGAAAACTCATATTTTGACTTTATATCTGCAACAATAACTATAAATGACGAAGAAATAAGATTGACAAAAAAAGAGAAACTTCTTATGAACCTATTTCTTAGTAAAAGAAATCAAGTTATCACTTATGAAACAATAGAGAACTATGTTTGGGAAGGAAACTTTGTAACATTAGAATCTATAAGAAGTTTAATAAGAAGGCTAAGAAAAATCTTAGATAAAGAGTTTATTCAAACAGTTATTGATACAGGCTATATTTTTAAAAATATTTAGTTCTTTCTTCTATTTTAAGCTATTAAAAATCATATAAATCTCATATCATTTTATTAATATCCTTGTAATTATTTTAATTAAGGAGGTTTATATGCAAACTTGGCAACAAGTATATGCACCAATTGGAGGAAGTTTAGGTTTATCTGCACTTGTAGCACTAATTCCTATTGTTTTTTTCTTTTTGGCGCTTGCAGTATTTAGAATGAAAGGTCACTATGCAGCAATCATTACATTAGCTTTATCAATGATTGTAGCAGTTTTTGGATTTGAAATGCCAGTTAATATGGTATTTGCATCTGCTGAATATGGTTTCTTATTTGGTTTATGGCCAATCGCTTGGATTATTGTCGCATCAGTATTCTTATACAAATTAACTGTAAAAAGTGGACAATTTGAAATTATTAGAAATTCAATTATTTCAATAACGGAAGACCAAAGAATTCAAGTTATCTTAATTGGTTTCTCATTTGGTGCTTTTTTAGAAGGTGCTGCTGGTTTTGGTGCACCTGTTGCAATTACAGCTGCAATTTTAGTAGGACTTGGATTTAAACCATTATATGCAGCTGGATTGTGTCTTATTGCAAATACAGCACCTGTTGCTTTTGGAGCACTTGGAGTTCCAATTATTGTTGCAGGACAAGTAACTTCAATTGATGCTTTTACAATTGGAGCAATGGCAGGTAGACAGTTACCACTATTATCTTTAATTATTCCTTTATGGTTAGTTGCAATAATGGACGGATGGAAAGGTATAAAAGAAGTTTGGCCAGCAGCTTTAGTTGCAGGAGCAAGTTTTGCTATTTCTCAATATCTTACTTCAAATTTTATAGGTCCTGAATTACCAGATGTTACTTCTGCTATAGTTTCTATCGTTGCAACAACTGTATTTTTAAAATACTGGAAACCAAAAAATGTTATGAAAACAGTAGAATTAGATGAGGTTGTTTCATCATCACATACAAGTGCTCAAGTATTTAAAGCATGGTCTCCATTTATTATTCTTTCTGTAATGGTTACAATTTGGACAACAGGTTGGTTTAAAGCCTTTTTTGCAAAAGGTCAAGTTTTAGCAAGTACTATTTTCAAATTTGAATTCTCTGCTATTCATAATATGATTTTCAAAATGCCTCCAATTACTAGTGCACCAAAATCTTTTGATGTTGTATATACATTTAATCCTATTTCAGCAACAGGTACAGCTATTTTCTTAACAGCTATTATCACTTTATTTATTTTTAGATTAAATATATCAACAGCTACAAAAACAATGGGTGAAACACTATTTGAATTAAAATGGGCTATCGTATCAATTGGTATGGTTCTTGGTTTTGCATTTGTAATGAACTATTCAGGTATGTCTTCAACTATGGCATTAGTTTTAGCAAATACAGGTTTCTTATTCCCGTTCTTCTCTCCATTTCTTGGATGGCTTGGAGTATTCTTAACAGGTTCAGATACTTCATCAAATGCACTTTTCTGCGGATTACAACAACAAACTGCTCAACAATTAGGACTTAACGAAACATTGATGGTTGCAGCAAATACAACTGGTGGAGTTTGTGGAAAAATGATCTCTCCTCAATCAATTTCTATTGCTTGTGCATCAACAGGAATTGTTGGAAAAGAGTCTGATTTATTTAGATTTACAGTTAAACATAGTTTAATTCTTGTAGTAATTATGGGACTTATAACTATGACTCAAGCTTACGTTTTAACATGGATGATTCCATAACTATATATTAATTTTATTTAGGTATTTTTCCTAAATAAAATTATTCTTTTATAAATATCATATTATTATCATTTCGTAAAGTTAAAATTTATATTTTATGAATCCTAGGAGAACTAATATGTTAGAAAGTCGTTACCAAAAATTTTTTGATGAAATTTCATTAAAAATCTCAAAAGATAAAATCTTCACAGATAAACTTCACACTTTAGCTTATGGAACTGATGCTTCATTTTATAGATTAATTCCAAAGATTGTAATCAAAACTGATAATTCTAAAGAGGTTCAAGATATTATTGAACTTGCAAACTCTATGAATTTAAGTATCACTTTTAGAGCAGGGGGAACTTCACTTTCAGGGCAAGCAATTAGTGATTCTATTTTAGTTATAACTTCAAGAAACTTCTCAAACTTTAAAATTGCAAGTGATGCTAGTTATATCTCACTAGAACCTGCATTAACAGGTGCTCAAGCAAATGGATTATTAGCACGTTATTCTAAAAAAATTGGTCCAGATCCAGCTAGTATAAATGCAGCTATGATTGGTGGAATTGCAGCAAATAATGCTTCAGGTATGTGCTGTGGAATTTCACAAAATTCATATAAAACTGTAAAATCAATGAAACTAATCTTTTCAGATGGAACTAAACTTGATACAGCAGATGAAAATAGTAAAAATGAATTTAGAAAAACTCACAAAGATTTTTTAGAAAATTTAAATAAGTTTTCACGTGAAACAAAATCAAATGAAGAGTTAAGAGCAAAAATAGAGAAAAAGTTTAAAATAAAAAATACATGTGGTTACTCAATAAATGCCTTAATTGATTTTGAAGATGAGTTTGAAATACTTCAACACTTAATTATTGGAAGTGAAGGAACTTTAGCATTTATCGAAGAGATAACTTATTATACAGTTGAAGATTTAAAAGATAAAGCAAGTGCGCTTATCTATTTTAAAGATATGAAGGAAGCCTGTCATGCAGTTACAAAACTAAAATTAGCACGTGATTCTAAAGAGATTATTGTTGATGCAGTTGAACTTATGGATAGAGCAGCTTTAAGAAGTATCGAAAACGACCCTGTTATGCCAGAATTTATCAAAGATTTTGATGAAGATGTAACTGCACTTTTAATTGAAACACGAGCTTTAAGTGATGAAAAATTAAATATCCAAATAGAGCAAATTGAAGATTTACTAAAAGAGTTTGAAGTAAGAAGAGAAATTTATTTCACAAAAGATGAACAAGAATATAATCTTTATTGGAAAATTAGAAAAGGATTATTTCCAGCTGTTGGAGCAGTAAGAGTTACAGGAACAACAGTTATTATAGAAGATGTTGCTTATCCTATTGAAGTTTTGGCTGAAGCTACACTTGAACTTCAAGGCTTATTCCAAAAATATGGTTATAGTGAAGCTTTAATCTTTGGACATGCACTTGAAGGAAACTTCCACTTTGTATTTACGCAAGATTTTTCAGATACAAAAGAGGTAAAAAGATATGATGATTTGATGAATGAAGTTGTTAATTCTGTTGCAGTTAAATACCAAGGAAGTTTAAAAGCTGAACATGGAACTGGACGAAATATGGCTGCGTTTATTGAAGTGGAGTGGGGTAAAGAAGCTTATAATATAATGAAAAAAATCAAATCATTGTTTGATCCAAAAGGTCTATTAAATCCTGGAGTTATAATAAATGATGATAAAGAGGCTCACTTAAAAAATCTAAAAACACTTCCAGCAACTTCTGTATTAGTTGATAAATGTATTGAGTGTGGTTTTTGTGAACCAACATGTCCTTCAAATGAATTAACTTTAACTCCAAGACAAAGAATTGTAATAAATAGAGAAATTTCAAGACTAGAAACTATTGGAAATTATAAAGAAGCAAAAGAGTACAAAGAGTTATATCAATATGATGGAATAGAAACTTGTGCAACATGTAGTTTATGTTCAACTGCCTGTCCTGTAAAAATAGATACTGGAAGTTTAACAAAACATTTAAGAGCAGAACAATTAACTTCTAAAGAAAAATCTATTGCAAATTTTGTAGCAAACAACTTTGGTATTACATTAAAAGGTATCAGATTTGGTCTTCATAGTGCTAATTTTATACACAGAACTTTAGGAACTTCTAATATGGAAGCTTTTACTAAAACTATGAGAGATTTGAGTAAAAATAAATTAGCAAAATGGTCAGTTTATATGCCAAAAGGAACAAATATAAACTTAAACTTTGAACAACAAGTAAAAGATAAAAAAATTGTATATTTCCCTTCATGTATTAGTAGAACAATGGGATTAAATGATATGTCAAAAGAGGAAAAAGAACTTTTTGAAGTAACAATTGAAGTTTTACAAAAAGCTGGTTACCAAATCATCTTCCCTCAGAATTTATCAAATCTTTGTTGTGGAATGCCATTTTCTTCAAAAGGATTTAATGATGCAGCACATACAAAATCAAGCCAACTTGAAGAGGCACTTTTAAATGCAAGTGAATTTGGAGAATATCCAATTTTATGTGATACAAGTCCATGTACTAAAAAAATGATGGAAAGTTTTTCTCATAAATTATCAATTTATGAACCAATAGAGTTTGCATTAGAGTTTTTAACAAAAGATTTAGAATTTACTCCAATTGATGAACCAATAACAATTCATACAACTTGTAGCTCAAGAAAAATGGGACTTGAAGACAAATTCAAAAAATTAGCAAATTTATGTTCTACAAATGTAATAGTTCCTGCTGATGTAAAATGTTGTGGATTTGCAGGTGATAGAGGATTTAATTTCCCAGAATTAAATGATTCAGCGCTTAGATATTTAAAAGAGCAAACAAATGGTGCTAAAATGGCATTTTCTACAAGTAAAACTTGTGAAATAGGATTGAGTGAAAAATCTGGGCTTGATTATAACTCTATTTTTTATCTAATAAATAGAGTTACAAAAGAAAGGAGTTAAGAATCTTTATTCCTTTCAAACTTGATATTTACATTTTTTTTGGTAAAATATCTACTTTATTAAAAAAGGAATAAAAATGCACAAACTTTTATTATCACTACTTTTAGGTTCAACTCTTAGCTTTGCTTCAATGGTAAATGGTGTAGCAATACTAGTAAATGAAGAGCCTATTACGCTTTATGACATAGAAAGAACTATGGTTGTAAACAAAATACCTAAAAATGAAGCCGTTAGTTATCTAATAGACAAAATTTTGTACGACCAATTAGTTCAAGAGTATAATATCACAGCTGATATTTTTGAAGTAAATGACTATATTGAGAAACTTGCAAACTCAAATGGTATGGATATTTATGCTTTTAAAGCTATTGTAAAACAAGAATATCCAGATTATTCTGTTTTTGAAAATGAAGCAAAAAATACTGTAATTAGACAAAAACTTGTTCAAAAACTTGTAAAAGGTCAATTAGCTATTGCAACTGATGAAGATATGCAATTATATTATGAGAAAAATAGAAACAAATATCTTACAGCAAAAACTTTTGATGTAACACAATATAGTTCTACAAGTAAAGAAGCTTTAATGGAAGTTGCAAAAAATCCAATAATTATTCCAAGTGAAGTACAAAGAACTTCTCTAAAATTAAATACAGAAGATATTCAAGCTCAGTTACAATATTTATTAAATGGAACAAAAGTAAATTCATTTACACCAATATTTACAGCTAATAAACAATATGTAACTTTCTTTATAACAAAAAAAGAGGGAACTGCACCTCTTTCTTATGAAAGTGTTAAAGCTAGAATCTTTAATGATATTATGATGAATAGAGAGCAAAAATATCTTAAAGATTATTTTGAGAAACAAAAATTAATAGCAGATATAAAAGTAATTAGATAAAGGGAATATATGCCGAGTATGTTTGAAGTAATAATTGGATTAGAGGTTCACGCACAATTAAATACAAAAAGTAAACTATTTTGTTCTTGTGCAACAAGTTTTGGTGAAAAACCAAATACAAATGTTTGTCCTACTTGTTTAGGATTGCCTGGAGCTCTTCCTGTATTAAATAAAGAAGCTGTTCATAAAGCTATTATGCTTGGAACTGCTTTAAAATCAAAAATTAATCAAAAATCAATTTTTAATAGAAAAAACTACTTCTATCCAGACTTACCAAGTGGTTATCAAATATCTCAATTTGAGGTACCAGTTGTTGGTCTTGGAGAATTGACTATTGACTTTCCAGATGGAAGACAAAAAACTATTGGTGTTACAAGAGCACATTTAGAAAATGATGCAGGGAAAAATATTCATAGTGGAAATGTTTCTCAAGTTGATTTAAATAGAGCTGGAACTCCTTTACTTGAAATAGTAAGTGAACCTGATATGAGAAGTGCAGAAGAAGCAATTTTATATCTAAAAAAACTTCATTCAATAGTAAGATATTTAGGTATTAGTGATGCAAATATGCAAGAGGGAAGTTTTAGATGTGACGTGAATGTTTCTATTCGACCAAAAGGTGATACAAACTTATATACACGATGCGAAATCAAAAATATGAACTCATTTAGATTTATTGAAAAAGCTATTCATTATGAAGTAAATAGACATATTGAAGCTTGGGAAGATGGTGTTCACTCAACTGAGATTGTTCAAGAAACTAGACTTTTTGATCCAAATACTGGTGAAACAAGAAGTATGAGAGGAAAAGAAGATGCGGCTGATTATAGATATTTTCCAGACCCAGATTTACTTCCTTTAATCATCACAAATGAGATGATAAATGAATATTCAAAAATTCCTGAACTTCCAGATGAGAAAAAAGATAGATTTGTAAAAGAGTATGGAATAAAAGAGTACGATGCTTCTGTTATTACATCATCACTTGAAATGGCAAACTACTTTGATGAAATGATGAAAGAAGGAATTAGCGCTAAAAATGCTGTTACATGGCTTACTGTTGAACTACAAGGAAGATTAAAAGAGGGTGTTACTATTGAACAATCTTCAATTGAAGCAAAAACTTTAGCAACTCTAGTTAAAAGAATAGAAGATAATACAATCTCTGGAAAAGCAGCAAAAGAAGTTCTAGACTATTTAATGGAAAATAGCTCAAGTGTTGATGAAGCTATTGAAAAACTTGGACTTAAACAAGTAAGTGATGATGGAGCTTTATTAGCTATTATTGATGAGATTTTAAATGCAAATCAAGATAAAGTAGCTGAATATAAAGCTGGTAAAGAAAAAATGTTTGCATTTTTTGTTGGACAAACAATGAAAGCATCAAAAGGTACAGCAAATCCAAACAGAGTAAATGATTTGTTAAAAGAAAGATTATCTTAAAATGCAAAATAATTCTATTGCAGTTATTGGTGCAGGAAAATGGGGACAAGCTCTTCATTTTGCACTAAGCCAAAAACAAAAATGTTATATAACTTCAAGAACAAAAAGAGAACTTGACAATTTTGTTGATTTAGAAATTGCAATGGATTGTGAATATTTAGTTATTGCTATTCCAGCACAAGAGATAAGATCTTGGTTAAAAGAGAACTTTGTATTTAAAGGACAAAAAATACTTGTAGCTTCAAAAGGAATAGAAGCCTCGAGTGGTGAATTTTTAAATGAAATTTATGCCTCATTTGTTCCAGATGAAAACATAGGATTTATATCTGGTCCCTCATTTGCAGCTGAAGTGATAAAAGGGTTACCTTGTGCATTGGTAATAAACTCAACATCAAAAAATTTATATGACTTATTTCAACCATTTTTTCCTAATTTTATCAAAACTTATTATAGTAAAGATGTTATAGGAGCTGAAATAGCAGGAGCATATAAAAATGTTTTAGCAATAGCAAGTGGAATTTGTGAAGGATTACACCTTGGTAAAAATGCCCAAGCTTCACTAATTGCAAGAGGACTTGTAGAAATGCAAAGATTTGGAAAACATTTTGGTGCTAAAAAATCATCTTTTTTAGGATTAAGTGGAGCTGGTGATCTATTTTTAACTGCAAACTCTACTATGAGTAGAAACTTTAGAGTAGGGCTTGGACTATCACAAAATAAAAAATTAGAAGATATTTTAGAAGAACTAGGAGAAGTTGCAGAAGGTGTGAAAACTGCCGATGCAATCGATAAACTTTCAAAAAAATATAAAATCTACACACCAATAGCAAATGAGGTAAAACTCATACTAAATGGTAAAAATCCTAAAGATAGTTTAAAAGATTTACTTAAAAATTAATCTATCTTTTTTTATGGTTATCTCCCCAAAGATAAAGCTGTTTTATAATCGGTTTTAAACTTTTTCCATATTCAGTTAAAGAATACTCAACTTTTGGAGGAACAACTGGATAAACTTCTCTATGAACTATTCCATCATTTTCTAACTCTCTTAATTTTTGTATTAACATCTTTTGAGTAGCTCTTGGTAATAATTTTTGTAATTCATTAAATCTTTTTTTCTCATCTTTTAAATACCAAATTATCAATATCTTCCACTTTCCTGCTAATACGTCAAGAGCCGTTTCTACAGGGCATTTAAACTCAGTATCTATATTATCTTGGTTTATTTTTTTAGTCATATTACACTCCAAAAGTATCTTTTTAGTAAGTACATTTCTTAAAAGATAGTTCTTGCTATTGTAAAACATTTTAGCTAAAGTTTCATACAAAGTAAAACAAAGGAGAGATTGTGAAAGCTTTCGTAGTTGATAAAATAACAGATGATAAGTTTATTTGTGATGTGAGAGATATAGCTAAACCAAAGTGCGAAAAAGATGAGATTATTATAAAAGCTACTTATTCTTGCTTAAATTATAAAGATGCCTTAAGTTCAATTGGACATCCTGGAGTTACAAGAAATTTTCCACATATCACTGGAGTTGATGTAGCAGGAACAGTTTTTGAATCAAATTCTACAATATTTAAAGTTGGTGAAAGAGTAATAGTTACTGGTTATGATTTAGGAATGAACAGTGATGGTGGACATAGTGAATATGTAAAAGTTAAAGCTTCTTGGGTAGCTAGAATCCCTGATTCTATTAGTGATAAAGATATAATGATATATGGAACAGCAGGACTTACAGCTGCACTTAGTATAAATGAATTAATATCAAATGATATAACACCAGAATCAGGAGATATTTTAGTAACAGGCGCAACAGGAGGAGTAGGTTCTATTGCTGTATCTATCCTAAATAAATTGGGTTACAATGTAGTTGCACTTTCAGGAAAAGAAGAAAAAGCTAACTATTTAAAAAGTATTGGTACAAATGAAGTAATTTTTAGAAATGAATTTCTTGAGAATATCAAAAAACCATTATTAAAAGAGAAATATGCTGGTGTTGTGGATACTGTTGGTGGAGATATTCTTGCTCAAGCACTAAAACAAGTAAAATATGATGGAGTGGTTACTTGTTGTGGTCTTACAGCATCTTATGAGTTAAATACAAATGTTTATCCATTTATTTTAAGAGGTGTTAGATTAATAGGGATTGATTCAGTTGAGTGCAAACTATCAAAAAAACAATTGATTTGGGAAAAACTAGCATCTGGTTGGAAAATAGATAACTTAAAAGAGATTACAACAGAAATTACTTTAAATGAAATAAAAGAAGTTTGTCAGAAACTACTTTCAGGAGAAGTAACTGGAAGATATATAGTAAAAATAGAATCGTAGATTATTTAATCTACTTCTATTTCGCCATTTTCAACTTGTTGACTATAAGTTGTTTCATTTCCATTTTTTAAGATTCTTGCTTGTTCAACCCACTGGTTATTTTTTACATGGAATGGTAACTCTAAAAAGCCTTCTATCCATTCTACGTTTTTATTTGTCCAATTTGCTATTTGTTCATAATGAAAAATCCCTAAACTATATAAGTTTTTCTCAATTTGAGAGTTAATACCTTTTATCTTTTTGAAATTATCTATTTTACTTGATGAACTTAAAACCATTGGTTTATAGTCTAAGGATGAAGTTTTATTAAAAATAGGATTTATTCTAAATCTAACTTTTTTATTTTCCATCGATTCTTCATTATCAGTTTTAATAGTCTTAATCTCATTTCTTTTCTTTCCTATTAAATATCCAATAAAAACACCTATAACCAAAGCAATAACTAAATTAGTAACTATAAATGGGGCAATTTCAAACACGTACTACTCTCCTATAATAAATTCCACCCTACGATTAATTTCCGACAATCCGTTTTCATCATCTTTTGCAATAGGGAACTCTTCTCCATAACCAATTGCTTTAATTCTAGTCTCATTTACGCCACTATTTACTAGAATATTTTTTACACTATTTGCTCTATCTTGAGAAATTTGTTTATTTAAAGCAGCTTCTCCTCTTGAATCTGTATGTCCTGCTACTTCAACTTTAAAATTTGGATTTTCATTTAAAATTTTTGCAATTTCTTTTATAGTATTTTGTGATTGTTCTGTTGGAATAGAACTTTTTCTCTCAAAACTTATTTTTTTATCTTTTAAAATATTGTTTATTAGTAACTGTATTTCAGGTAGTTTCAAAGTTTCATTTTTGATAACTTCTTCATTACTATTTTCATTTTGTTGATTATTTATTGGATTATCTTCAGGAATTGAAATTTCTGTTTTTAGAATTATATTCTTGCTTTTTTGTAAAATAATTGTATCAATAAGATTTTTATACATTTTATTTTTTAATTCGCCAGAAAGTAGTATTTCATTATTTATAACTGATATTTTTGAGTTATCTGTAAAAAAATCTTTAAATGGTACGATTAAAAGGAAAATTGTTTCTAATATTCCTTTATCAACTACAACGTTATTTTGATATGTTAAAGTGCCTTCTTTATTTATTCCTAATGCTTGAATAACATCTTGAGCAACTTTTTGATTTTCAAAAGTACCACTTAGTTCTATAGAATTATCGATTTTTGTTATAGTAAAGTCTGAAGGTTTGTACTCAGTTTTATTGAATAAATTAAAGCTACTTTTATTTTCAAAATTGATATTGCTACCGCTTTTATCTTTAAAATACTCATCGTAATTGAAAGTAAAAATAGATATGAAATTTAAAAGTAAAAATATGAATAATAATAAAATAATCTTACCAGAAATTGACATAAACAAAAACCTCAGTATAAATTATTTTATTATATCATAATTATAAAAATTTTGTTAAAAATTATTTTAAAACTTCTATCCAAAAGTATTTATTTGCGCTTCCTTTTTCCACAGGCTTCCATCCATAAGTTATAGAGTGCAAGTATAAAATATTATTTAAAAGTTTAAAAGTTAACTCTTTATTTGAGTTTTCACCTAAAATTATTGAAAATATTGCATAAATATGATTATCATCGTTATCAATTTTATAAGAAAAATTGTCTAAATTTTCTAACTCATTTTCTAAAAAATCTTTTACTCTTGAAATTGGCATTAATTATTCCTTTTTATTATATTTTTAAATCCCAGTTATCTGTAAAAATGTGCTCTTCAAGTTTTGCTTTTATATTATCTGGGATTTTTATAGCTATTTTTGAATCAAAATCATAGTGAATCAAAACTGTTTTTGAAGATGTACATAAAACACCTTTTTGATAAACTGCGTGTTTTAGCTCAAAAGATGAGTTTCCTATCTTTGAAACAGCCGTTTTTACAATAACTTCTTCACCCCAAAAAACCTCTTTTAAAAAGTCATTTGAACTGTGAGCCATAACTAAACACCACTTTTTTATATTTAAATTTGGTAAAAATAGTTTGTATATTGGCTCACGTGCTGCTTCAAACCAAACTCCGTAAGTATTGTTATTTATATGTCCTAAAGCATCTGTTTCGCTGAATCTTGGCATTATATTTTGTGTTAACATTATTTCTCTCCAATCAAAAGAAATAAGTTTAACAAAATTGGTTTATAGTTTATTTAAATATGGATTTTAGGAGGACTATTTTTAATATTCTCTTGAAGAACAAGTTCTTCGCTTTCTTACTTTTTAATTGTAAAAAGTAAGACAAAAAGCAACCAGCCAAATTATCAAAGGCTGGGATTTTTATAACTAAATTTATATATTTTCTTTTTTTTCAATAAAATCTAACATTTCTTCAGAATCTTTATGAATATATCTACCAATTTGCAAAAATATTAAACAAACCATTACTCCAAAAAAGACTGGCATTCCACTTAATATAAAAAGTATCAATTCATTCTTAAAAATATAATTTATTAACATAATAAAAATCAAACTAGCAATTAATAAAAATGATTTAATTACAATATTAACAAATAATCCTGCAATTATTTGACGAATACACATAAGATTAAATTCATCCAACAATTCCTCTAAATATACAAGAAAACCTAAAACTTTATTTTTCATATTAGGATCTTCAAACTCTTCTGTTTTTGAAGTATCATATACTTTCATTAAATTTTCCACTTCCAATTTCCATTCGTCAAAGGGGAAATCTGATTGTTTTAATTGCTTCATTTTCCATGAGAACTCTAACATTGAATCAACAATATTATATTTAGGTAATGATTCAAGATATGAATCAAAAACAAATAATTTGCTTTTAAACTTATGAAATAAATCATGCTTTCTATTATTCGTTTGACTTAAAAAATATACTAAATATGCATAGGATATAGATGTACTTAGAGCCAATATTGAACCAAATATCCCTAGGTAAAATGATATATTATTATTCTGAATATAATATACATAACTATCTGAACTCATCAATATAGAAACATAAAAATTTAAAAGTATTATTAAAGATATTAAAACTTGATATTTCGTTTGTGATAAAATAATTATTAGTCTACTCATATATATATTACCTTTTTTTTAATAGTTATTTTATTCAAGGTCAAGGCGGAGTGAATTTTTTTGCGAGGGAGCATACAAGCAGTATGTGACTGAGTAAAAAAATTGCTCCAACGCAGAGATTGGCTAAAAGAACTATTAAAAATCGTCGAAGTCTATAGAACCTTTTGAGTAGTTTACAACATTTCCTTCAAAGAAATTCGTTCTTTGGTCATTAAATGAAGCATAACCATCAACCCATGGAATTGGATGTTTTACACCATATTCTGGTTTATATCCAACAGCTTCAAGTCTTCTATCTGCTAAATACTCAATATATTGTCTAATAATTCCATCTGTAAATCCTAGAATTTGTCCTTGAGTAATATATGCTCCCCAAGATGCTTCTAAATCAACAGCTTTTCTAAACATCGCTCTAACTGTCTCTTCTAATTCACTAGTAAATAAATCTGGTCTTTCTTTTCTTACACTATTTATCATATTTTGGAAAAGTAAAAGGTGTGTTACTTCATCTCTTTGAATAAATCTAATCATTTGAGAACTTCCAAGCATTTTTCCTGATTTTCCAAGAGCATAAATAGCAGCAAATCCTGCATAGAAGTATAAACCTTCTAGAATTTGATTAGCAAATAGGGCTAAAACTATTTTTCTATCATCTATATCACCTGAAAGATTTTTATAAACTTCTGCAATATATGTATTTTTTTCTCTTAATTTTGCGTCATTTTTCCACATATCATAAATCAAATCTGTGTTATCAGAGATTGATTCAACCATAACTGCGTAAGATTTACTATGGTTTGCTTCTTCGTAAGATTGTCTTGCTAAACAAGCATTTATTTCAGGAGCAGTAATATAAGGATTTATGTTATCCATTAGATTATTTGTTTGTAATGAATCCATAAAGATAAGTTGAGATAAAACTAAATCATACATTCTTTTTTCAGCAGGTGTTAAAAACTTATAATCTTTTGCATCACCTGTCATTTGAACTTCTCTTGGAAACCAAGTATTTGCTTCCATTGTATCCCAAAGATTTAAAGCCCATTGATATTTCATTCTAGTGAAATTGATCATTCCATCACTATTTCCACCAAAAACTCTTCTATCGTTTAAGCTCTCTTTAGAATCAGGGTTATAATTAGTTTTTCTTTCCATTTAAAGTCCTTTATATATTTTTTAAGCAGGCAATTATTGGCAGCCTGCACACTCCATACTTCTATCTTCTACATCATTTTTTGCTTCTGGACTTTGGCTTCTTAAATAGTAAGTCGATTTAAGTCCTAATTTCCAAGCTAATGTATAAATTTCATGCAAATATTTTCCACTTGCTTTATCTAAGCTCATAAAAATATTTGTTGATTGCCCTTGGTCAATCCATTTTTGTCTAATTGCTGCTGCTTTGATAACTTGTAATTGGTCAATTTCAAATGCAGGTGTATAATAAGCCCATGTTTCTGGACTTAATCTTGGAACAACAACTGGAATTAATCCTGATAAGTTCTCTTCAAACCATTTTCTTTTATAAACTGGTTCTATTGCTTGTGTAGTTCCTACAAGAATCGAAATAGAAGAAGTTGGAGCAATAGCCATTAGATAACCATTTCTCATACCATCTTTTTTAACTTTTTCTCTTAATACATCCCAATCATAACTTGTATCAAATAAATCTTTATCTACAAGCGCATTAACAGCTTGAGGAGCTAAATCATGAGGCATAATACCTTTGCTCCATTTTGAACCTTCAAATGTAGGATATACACCTTTTTCACTAGCTAAATCTGAACTTGATTTAATTGTGTTATATGAAATTGCTTCCATGATTTGATCAATTTTTTTGAAGTGCTCACTTGAACCCCAAGCTAATTGATATTGAGCTAACATTTCTGCTTCACCCATAACACCTAAACCAATACTTCTTGATTTTAAGTTTGTTGCTTTTACTTTTCTAAGTGGATAGAAGTTTAAATCTATTACATTGTCAAGCATTCTTATTGCAGTTGGAACAACTCTTTCTATGTCTTCTTTTGTATTTATTTTTGATAAATTTATAGAAGCTAGATTACAAACAGCTGTGTCTCCATCAATTTTCTCTTTTTCAACAATAAATACTCTTTTACCATTTACACTATCAAGTGCAGAAACTTTATTTGCTTTTTTAGTAACTCCACCATCAACAACTACTAAATCTGATTCTTCATAAGTAGAAACTGTACCATCTTCAAACTCTAATTTGATTTTATAGTGATTTGGATTTGTATTTTGGAAAATCTCTGTACAAAGATTTGAACTTCTAATATGTCCTACGTGAGAGTTTGGATTTGTTCTATTTGCTGTATCTTTCCAACATAAGAATGGACTTCCAACCTCAAAATATGAAGTTAAGATTTTTTTCCATAAATCTTTTGCTTTCATTCTATCTTTTGTGATAGTTTCATCATTTTCATAAGTTATATATTTTGCTTTAAACTCATCACCAAATGTTTCACTTAAATCTCTTACTTCATAAGGGTCAAATAAAGTCCAATAAGAGTCTTCCATCACTCTTTCCATAAATAAATCAGAAATCCAAAGAGCAGGGAATAAGTCATGTGCTCTTCTTCTTTCTTCTCCAGAGTTTTTCTTTAAATCAACAAAATCAACTATATCCATATGCCAAGGTTCAAGATAAACAGCAATTGCTCCTTTTCTTGTACCTAATTGGTCAACTGCAATAGCTAAATCATTTGTAATTTTTAAAAATGGTACCGTTCCACCAGCAGCACTTTTGTGGTCATCAATAACTCCACCTAAACTTCTGATTTGGTTCCAATCCCAACCAATTCCACCACCATATTTAGATAGAAGTGCCATCTCTTTGTAACCATCAAAAATACCTTCAATATTATCAGGACTTGAACCAATATAACAAGAACTTAATTGATGTCTATTTGTTCTAGCATTTGATAAAGTTGGAGTTGCTAACATAACTTCAAATTTAGAAATTACATCATAAAACTCTTTTGCTTTTGATTGTTTGTCTTTTTCATTTTGAGCTAAAAACATAGCTATTGCCATAAACATTTGTTGTGGTAACTCTATTGGTTCAGCTTTTCTATTTTTTATTAAATATCTATCATATAAAGTTTTTATTCCTAAATAGTTAAATAAAAGGTCTCTTGAAGGGTCAATATATGCATTTAGTTCATCTAAATCATAACCATCTGCAATACTTGGTATTAATCTTCCAGCTTCTATTCCAAATTTTATATAATCTTTTAAATGACAATATGCCTCACCTTTTACACCATGAGTTGCAATTCCTACTCTATGATATAAATCAAATAAAAATAGTCTTGCAGCAACAAATGTCCAATTTGGTACATCAATATCGATTTTCTCTACAGCTGTTTTAATTAAAGCATCTTGAATATCTTTAGAGTGCATACCATCAATAAACTTTATATGTGCATCAAGTTCTAATTCACTTTGACTAACACCTTCTAAGCCTTTTGTTGCTTCCATAGACATTTTTTGGATTTTTGTAATATCTAAAAGTTCTTTACGACCATTTCTTTTTTGAATCATAATTGCCATTTGTTACCCTTTATTTAAAAACTCTTTTGAATATTGCATCAACATTTTTTGTATAATAATCAAAGTTAAAACACTCTCTAATTTGCTCTTCACTCAAAGATGCTCTTAACTCTTCATCACCTAATAAATATTGAAGATATAAAGATTCACCTTTTTCATTTGTTGTTGGTTTCCCTTTTTGAATCTCTTCCCATACTTTCATAGCGTTTCTTTGAACAATTCTATAAGCATCTTCTCTACTAACACCAGCAAGTGGTAACTCTAATAAAACTCTTTGAGAGAATACTAATCCACCTGTTAAGTTAAGATTTTTCATCATATTTTCAGGCATAACTGTTAAATTTGCAATTACACTATTCATTCTGTGTAACATAAAATCTGTTGTTATAAACGCATCTGGTAACCAAAATCTTTCAGTTGAAGAATGGCTTATATCTCTTTCATGCCAAAGTGCAACATTTTCCATAGCTGGAATTGCATAAGCTCTAATCATTCTTGCAAGTCCAGTTATATTTTCAGTTAAGATTGGATTTCTTTTATGTGGCATAGCTGAACTTCCTTTTTGCCCTTTTGCAAAATACTCTTCAGCTTCATAAACTTCTGTTCTTTGTAAATGTCTTACTTGGACTGCAAATTTTTCAACACTAGATGCTAAAAGTGCTAAAGCAGTTGCAAGTCTTGCATATCTATCTCTATGAATAACTTGATTTGAACATGGTTCTGGTTTAAGTCCAAGCTCAGCCATTGCATACTCTTCAAGTTCAAGTGGTGCATGAGCAAAGTTACCCATAGCTCCAGAGATTTGTCCAACTGCAATAACATCCATAGTCTCTTCAAGATTTTTTAAATGTCGTGCAACTTCATCATACCAAACAGCAAGAGTAAGACCAAAAGTAATAGGTTCACCATGAATACCATGACTTCTTCCAACCATTAAAGTAAATTTATGCTCTAATGCTCTTTTTTTAATAGATTCCATAAGCATTTTTACATCATCAATGATGATTTTTAAAGAATCTCTCATTTGTAGAGCAACACCTGTATCAACAGCATCAGAAGATGTCATACCATAATGAAACCATCTTGATTCTTCACCTAAAGATTCAGAAACACTTGTATTAAATGCAATTAAATCGTGCTTAGTAATAGCTTCGATTTCTTCTATTCTTTCTACGCTGAAAGAGGCATTTTTTACTATTTTTTCGCAATCAACATCTGGAATAAGTCCAAGTTTATTCCAAGCCTTCACTGCTGCTTTTTCTACTTCTAGCCAAGCTGCATATCTTGCTTCTTGAGTCCACTTTGAACTCATTTCAACTCTAGCATATCTTTCAACCATAAAAAATCCCTTATAATCATATTTGTATAAATTTTATTATAAAATTGTCGTTATTTTGAACTTGAACTATATCTAATCAGAACAAAATATAAGATAAAAATAGGAAATAAATTTTGGCATTTACACTTAGAAAATATGATGCAATAAAAGGTAAAAAAATACAACTTTTTTTAATACAAAATTTGAAGTTTGACCCTAAAATAGGGCAACGTTTAACTTCAAAAGGAAGAATCTTCGATGAGAATATGAATCAGATAAATGCAGGGGATGAAATCCCAACTGAGCATATTTTTATAGCTGTTTTCGAAGGACAAACAAAAGGTTTAAAACCACTTTTAGAATTTGAAGATTTTGCTATTTTTGATAAACCTACAAATCTTATGGTTCACCCAATTTCAAAAAATACTTCTTACTCTTTACTTGATGAAATCAGATACCATTTTGGCGAAAATGCAAACTTAATTCATAGAATAGATGCAGAGACTTCTGGGCTTGTAATTGTTGGAAAAAATAAAAAGAGTGAAATAGAGTTAAAAGATATGTTTCAAGAAAAAAAATATCATAAATCATACTTAGCTATCGTTCAAGGAGAAATAAAAGAAGAACTTAAAATAGATAAGGCTTTAGATAGAGAAGGAAAAGCTATTGGTGTAAGAATGAAAGTTTGTACCCAAGAAGAGGGTGGAAAAGAATCAATAACTATAATAAAACCAATAATTTATGATAAAGAAAAAAATCTAACTTTAATAGAGGCTCTTCCTCTTACAGGAAGACAACATCAAATAAGAGTTCATCTTCACTCTATGGGACATACAATCTTAGGTGATCCAATTTATGGAGTTGATGATGAAAATGCAGAAAATTATCTAAACAAAACTTTGAGTAAAGAGGATAGATTTAAAGTTACAAAATCGCATAGATTGTGGCTTCATGCAAATTATTTAGAGTTTAATTACAAAGATGTAACTTATAAAATATTTTCTAAAAATAGGGATTTGTATAAAGAATTTTTCTAAAATAAAAAAAGGCAAGGATAAAAATCCTTACCTTTTAAAATAAACCTTCAAGATGAAATTAGTTTGTAATTCCATCTGAAATTGGTTGTTCTACTTTTACTTGAACAGTTGAATTTCCATCATTTGTATAAACATCAAATGTTTTATTGTTTTCAATAATTGTTGTTTCTGACTTTTTCCATCCATCATTTTTTGCAAATGAAACACCATCTTTTTCATCACCAAGGATTGTAAGATTTATATTTCCACTTACATCTTTTTTACCAATATCCATAACATCTTGAAGTGTAAGATTTAGAAGTTTATTCTCTCCTTGTACACCTAAATCAATAGTACTTACGTCTTTGATATCCCCACTTTCTATTTTTGAGAAGTCTATATTCATCTCTTTTCCTAAAGTAAGAGTTCCATCTTTAAGTGCATCTTGAGTAAAGTTTAGATCAAATTTACCTTCTACTTTATTTGATATATCTGCATCTTCACCATCTTGTGTCCAAGCTTCTACTTTGATATCTTTTACTGACTTATCATGAGTAATTTGAATATTATTTATATCTTCATATTCAATTCCATTTATAGTCCATTTTCCATTTTCAAATTTAGATTGTGAACTTAAATCTGTAATATTTCCATCTTTATCAACAATTCTAAATTGTGCTGAACTATCTAATCCTTCAAGAGTGAAATGCATTTTTTCACTACCATCAACATCTTTCATATTTGCATTTAGATTTAAACTTGTCCATTCAAATCCTTTTGCATCAATTCCTGTTTTTGTTGGGTCAATAGTAACACCGTCTGCAACTTCTTTAATATAAACAGAACTATCTTTTAGTTCAATTGTGCTTTTAGAGTTTCCATCTTTTACATTTATTATTGCATCAAATTTAATTTCTCCACCAAAGTGTTCATTTCCTTTGAAGAAAATTTGAGGAAGAGTGCCATCGCTATTTACAGGAACTAACCAAGAACCATCACCTAAATTCATAGCTAAAGATTTTCCTTCATTATAATAAATAGCTACTCCTGAAGCAACTTTTATTAAAACACTTTCAAATTTCTCAGATGGGTCAGCTTTTACAACATTTAGTTTTGCACTTGCCATTTCTTTATCTTCAACACCATTTTGTACGTTGTCAACTTTAATTTCAGAAGAAGCAACAGGTTTTACAGTAATAGTTGTAGTTCCTGTTGAAGTTAATTCATTTGCTGCACCTGTTTCTTTATTTTGAGCAATTACTTTTATTTCAACAGCTCCATGTCTATCTTCACCCGATTTATAAGTAAGATTTAAACTATCACCTAACTTATAATCTGCTGGCAATTTATATTTTCCATCTACTAATTCTAGTTTAGTATTTCCTAAATATAACTCACCTTTTGAGCTTTCTCCAGCTTCAAAGTTTTCATTTACAACAACATAAAAATCATTTATATTTGTAAACTCTTTATCTGAATTATTCGTAAGTTTAATATCAAAATTAAACTCACCATTTTCATCTATAGTTGTATTATCATTTGCTGTTATTTCTACATTTAAACTATCTGTTACAGGAGTTACAGGAACTTTTATAGTAGATTCTTTTCCATTTGTTTCTACTTTAATAGATATTCCATCTGTATCTTGATTACTATTAAAGTCTTTATTTGGAACTACTTTTAAATTTGCTAAAACAGACTCAATATCAGCTCTATTTCCTTTTATTGTATAACTTCCATCTGCATTTTTATAAGCATCTAAACCTTTTAATGTTGCATTTGAACCTACATCAATTTTGAAATTTAATTCTGTTCTTCCATCATTTGAATTATCCGCTACTGTAACCTTAAATACATCTAGGAAATTAAACTCTGTATCTTCTGTTGCATTAAAATCTTTTTTAACTTCATCGACTATAATATCTAGTTTTGGACCTGTTCCAGTTCCTCCTCCATTTCCATTATGAGTTTTATCTAAAGTTATTTTTGTACTTGTTTGTTCTTCAATTGATCCTTGAGCATCTTTTGTATATGCAGTAATAGTAATATCTCTATATTCAAAATTTGCATTTCCATCTACTTTAAATACGATATCTTTAAAATTACTACTATTTAAATTATGTCCTGTAATCGTATAAATACCATTATGCTCACTTACAGTTATTTTTGCATCTAATTCAGCAGAACCTGTGTCTATTATAACACCTTTTGGAACACCACTAATCACTATTTTTGTGATATTTTCACTTCCATCTGTATCTTCTGAAGATACTTTTACAGGGATTTTTATCTCTGTATTTTCTCCTGCATTTACATTTATATGTGTTTGTGTTCCAGTTTCAACTTCTATAGTTGGAGTATCAGTAACTGGTGTAATAGTCAATTTATGAGTAAAATCTTTTGTCTCTTTTGTCTCATAATTTACATCTTTTCCTGCATATTGACTATCTTTTACTGTATAAGTACCTTTTATATCAAAGCTACCATGTTGATTCTCTTTTACTTCTACATAAACTTTGTTCAATTCACTAGTTTTAAGAGTATAGTCACTTGTAATTTCTGTTTTCGTATTACCATCTATTATGAATAATTTATATCCACTATTTGCCTCTGGAGCTTTTATAGTAACACTTTCTAAAGTTTCATCATTATCACCATTTTGGTGAGAAATTCCTAAATCCACTTTATAATAACTATTTCCACCATCTACAATTTCGCTATCTTCTGCTTTTGTAGTTTGAGAATCAAATTGTGCATCAATAGTAGGTTTTACAAAGATACTTATTTTATCAGTCTCTTGTTTACTATCGTGAGTTTTACTTGGATTATTAGCTTCACCTTTTTCTGTTGTTATGTATGTAATATCAAAGTTCAATTCTCCACTATAATTTGGTGGTGTTACAATCGTGATACTTGGAATATCACTAGCTTTAAAGATATATTGACCATTTATTAAAGTTACATTTCCTTCTAATTCAACACCTTTTGGTAAAGATTTAAGAATAATAGTTAAATCTTCACTTTCTTTATCATAAGATGAAAGTTTTGTAGAATCTTTAAACACAGAATCTAATTTTATTTGTGTATCTTCTTGTGTTATTAAGTTGTAATCTTTGTTTGTACCATCTGCTAAAGATAAATTTTCTTTGTTATAATCATTTCCTACAACACTATCTGCAACATCTTTTACAACAACTAATATATCTTTATTAGTTGCTACATCTTGAACATTTGTTACTGGTTGCCCATCTATTATTACTGTATCAACTGTTTTTGCATCAACATTTAATTTAAAATCTCCATGTTCATTATGTGGTGGAATAAATTTTGGAGGATTTTCATTGTCAAATTTTTCAATAGTTATACTTCCTTTATTCGCTGTTATAGTAGTTCCAGTATAATCTTCTAAAATACCATTATTCCATACTTTTATTGTAGGTGTTCCATCTTCAGCATAAGTTACAAGAATATCTTTTCCTGTAAGTGGTTCTTTCACAAAAATAGCTCCACCATCTGGAATATCTTTAATAGTTACAGTAAATGTTTCACTTCCATCTGTATCAGTAGAACTAACTTTTATATCAAGTGCAATACCATTTTCTGGATGTTTTATAGTTCCATCTTTATCTTGAATATTTTTATTTGTATTTCTAGCTGTATCTTCATATCCTACAACTTGACCAACTTTAAGTGTTGCTTCGTCTGCAACTGGGTTTACATTTACTTTGAAATCAACTTCAGCAGTTTTAATACCATTTGCACCATTTCCATAATCTGTTGTATCTCTTTGCCCAGATTCCACACCATTATCATAAACACTTAAAGTAATTTTTCCTTCAACTGTTCCAGAGAAACTTGTTGGGAATTTCATAGAAAAATCAGGATCTGCAACTTTATTATTTGTATCACTAAATACTATAATTGCAATACCTTTATCATTTGCAACAGCAGTTTGTCCACCTAAAGTTACAACTGTACCTTCTGGAATGCCAGAAATCGTATATGTTCTTTTTTCACTTCCATCTAAATCAGCTTTATTTCCAGTTGTACCATCATTTAGTTCTGTTCCACTTGTTTTAGTAAGAAGTGCTTTTAAATCAATAGTATCATTTCCTTCTTTTATATCATTAAATGTGTAAGTTTTTCCAGCATCAGATATTGTTCCTGCACTCTCATCATTCCATTTTAAACTAATATCATCAGTTACTGGTTTAATAACCACAGTAACCGTTGCACTATCTGTTTTTCCTTGATTATTTGCTTGAGAATTTGATAAAGGTTTTCCACTATCATCAACTTCATAAGTTTTTGTTGAGATATTTATTTTTATATCTGTATCATTATCTTCAGCATGTTGGATTTTTAATCCTTCATATTCCTCTTTTGTAAGATAAACAACTCCCGATTGTCCCAAAGTAATATTTGAATGGTGGAAATCTGTGTCTACACTTCCATCTGCTTTAACAATAACTATTTTAACAGTTTGATTATTACTAGAAATTGCAGCAATATCAGTACCATCTGCTTTTTCTAAAACAGCACCTTTTACAGAAGTTCCATTTGTAAAATTAAGTGTAATATAATCAACTCTTTCACCATGGTCACCTTTTGCAGTGTCATTTTTATCTGTATTATCTTTAATACTTGGTTGTACCAATCCTAAAGATACAGAGTTTTGACCTTCTTGAGTATTTTTATTATCTTCATAAGTTGTTACTGTTCCTGATTTGATATCTGTACCATCAACACTTGGTTTAACTTGAATATTGATTTGTCCTTGCGCATAATCTCCATCAGTATCACTAACTTTATATTTGAAATTTGGTAAATAACCATTATCAGCTTCATATTTACTATAATCTTTATTAGGTGTAAAAGTCAAAGTTCCATTTGCATTATTTTTTAATACACCAATAACTTCATTTCCATCATAAATATTAACTGTTCCATTTTTAGCAATAGTTTGGTATCCATCTTTTCCATTATCTATTTCAATTTTTCCATCTTTAAATGATTCATCACTTAAAACAATAGTTAAAGTTCCATCTTCACTTACTGTTTCTGTTCTTGTTTCTGCATCTGGTGTAGAATCATTTACAGTTACTTTGAACTCTTGTGTAGGACTTGTTGTAGAAGGCTCACCATTTTTAGGTGTTGTAGTAATATTAAATTTAAAATTTAAATCAATGTTGTCATTTGTATTAACATTTTCATAATCCGTATTTGTATTTCCTGCTTTTGGATGGTCAATATTTGCATATTGTTTATATGTGTACGTTCCATTTTTGTTTAAAACAATGTCAAATACAGTTGTATTACCAGCTTTTGCTGTAATTGTATTTCCATTAACTGTATAAGTAACAGCTACTCCATTTGAAGTTAATGCATAATTATTTCCATCAACTGTAACTGTTGGTGTATTAACAAAATTAACACTAAAAGTTCCAACTTCTGTTTCATAATTTGTTGGAATTGTAAATCCTAAGCTTTTTGTTGATGATAAATTATTTTTTGTTGTAGAAGAACCTTTATAAAAATCATCTTCATCAACTTTTGTATTTTCAGGATTTGTTAATGTAATACCATCAAGGATCGTATCTGTTACTTTATTTGCTATAGAATCAATAACAACATTTTCAAAAGCACCACTTTGTTCTACTTTTGATATTGTGATTTCATAAACTTCTTTACCTTCAGTTACAAAATCCACTTTTGTAATATTTTCAAAAGTTGTTGAAGATGTCCCACCTTTTATAGTAATTGTCTCTTCTTTTGCAACATAGTCATCTGAACTACCACCATCTTGCTTAATAGTATAAGTTAATGTAACTGTTACACTTTCTCCAGCTGGAATAGTTACAGGATTTCCATCTTTATCTACAAGTGTTACAGTATGCGATAATTTTCCACCTTCAATTACAGTTGGATTCCCCTCAATTTTTACATATACTGTATCTTCACTTCCATACCCTCCATCTTCTCCTCCTGGGTTACTTGGATTTGAATTATCTAGTATTTTCGTATCTACATTTGTCTTATCTCCATTTACATCTCCGATATTTACTTTCTCGAATTGTCCTTGGTCTTCTACTTTCTCTATAGATACATTATATACTTCTCCATTATCTGCTAAGTAATCATCTTTTGTCTCTACTTTAAACTCTGCTGATGTTTCATTAGCTTTTATTACTACTGTAATCTTCTCTCCATTAGATTTATTTGTATCTAATCCATCATTTGTTGTTTTATCTTTATATACTACTGTTACTGTTGTATCTTTTGTTGGAGTTACTACATTCCCATCTTTATCTACTAGTTTTACTGTATATGTAGCTTCATTCCCCTCATTTACTGTTGTTGTCCCTTCTATTATTGCATATACTGTATCTTCACTTCCATACCCTCCATCTTCTCCTCCTGGGTTACTTGG